>ERZ840517.164-NODE-164-length-93259-cov-11.375992_pt1 | contig 93259 bp, 81 predicted proteins | sample MGYA00519876_ERZ840517 | MGnify/ENA primary metagenome ERZ840517 (study PRJEB31850, sample SAMEA3708882) | human gut metagenome | biome: human gut; feature: human-associated habitat; material: faeces | place: China | collected 2014 ... | reverse complement strand
GTGCGATACAAGCAAGTTGCTATCCGATGACCTCAAAAACAAATTGTACTACGATTGTTTTCAAAAAATGCTGTATCACTACTCGCACCAAAGAAGTCACCTAAAAGCGAAAGTTTTTAGGTGACTTCTTTTTTATCTGCGTGATTTGCTGTATTGCAGCCGTACCGGAGAACGCAACACCCGGCAGGTGCATGCTTGGCAGTATTATAATGTAAGAGCAAGGCAGTATGTCCGCAACATAAAGAAATATCTGCTGGCGGCGCTGTATAAAGCACCGACCACCATCAACAGCTACTATTCTATATCCGTACCCACAACACCGACTTAAAGAAGCGGCACGGAGGTATGCCAGAGGGAACAACGCCGCCGACAGACTGAAATAACTTTTTGACATTTCCATCTTATGCTGGTAAAATAATTATTCGGCGTGCGGTAAATGCGGTACGCTATACCCCTTATAAGGAGCTTTTAAGTATGCAAGAACAACGACTGAAAACAAACCTTGATACAAACTTAATCAAACTCATTGCAATTATTTCTATGACGGTAGACCATGTTGGGGGAGCCTTTTTCCCAGAATACCCGGTTTTCCGCTGGATAGGCAGAATAGCTTTTCCGCTTTTCTGCTATTGCTTAACAGTAGGTATGTTATATACCCACGACATCAAAAAATATCTGCTTCGTTTGGGAGCTTTTGCTTTAATCTCACAGCCCTTTTGGATTTTAGCATTTAATTCAGATGATATTGTCGGAAATATTTTTAATCTGAATATTTTTTTCACTTTGATAGTGAGCCTTCTTGCCACATGGGGATTTAAGGAGAAAAAATGGTGGCTGTTTATAGCGGGAATTATTCTGTTGAACGTAGTCAACTTTGACTATGCAATGACAGGACTTATTTTGATGATGATTTTCTATTTGTGCAGAAATAAGCCGTGGTTAGGAGCGATTATTTATACGCTTACCTACCTACCCGCGCTTAATGGATACATGGAGGATCCGCTTGCACTTAAAATTGGCGGTCATGCCATGGGTTTTGAGATTTTCGCTTTGTTGGCGTTACCGTTTATCTATATCCATACAAAGTCTAATCTCAAAATTTCAAAGTGGTTCTTCTACATTTATTATCCCGTACATCTTTTTGCAATTTTTCTTATTCAACTTTTTGTTTAAGAATTGCGAAACTGCACGCCAAAACTCAATATTGTTTTACAAGGGACGGCCGAGAAAATCGACTGTCCTTTTTCTATGCCGACAGGCAGAAAGGAGCGACCACCCATGACGAAACCAAAAGCAAAAACGCTTGAAGAACTGACCGCCGAGATTGAGGACGGGAAGAAGAAAATCCGCCAGTATGAGAACAGGGAAAAACTCTTGCGGCAAAAGCTATCCCGCGAGGACCGCCGAATAAATCCCTTAGGAACTAAGGGCGCACTTATACACCCTAAAGGGCGTGTGCGCTCTGCCGAGGGCTTAATCTCCGCACAGGGAACTTTCCCCGCGCTACGATTGGCGGCTTTGCCGCAGACAGGGGAAGCTACTGTGTGGGAGCTATCTTCATTCCCGATGTGTTCCCACTTCCGGCACCGCAGTTGTCGGTGAATACAAGAAAAGGCGTAGTCGTCAACTACGCCTCAAACTAACTCGCTGTATGAAAAAAGCGAGTGTTCTTAACAGCCTTTCAAATGCTGTAAGAACACTCGCCTTGGTGCGGATGAAGGGATTTGAACCCACACTCTTTTAAGGGAACTAGAACCTGAATCTAGCGCGTCTGCCAGTTCCGCCACATCCGCATATTTTGTTTTCGTCTTGGCCGTTGGCCTGACGACAGGTATTATTATAGCCAAACGCCCAGTAAATGTCAAGCGCTTTTTGCAAAAAAGCAGAACTTTTTTATATTTTTGTGAATAGGCTCAAAATATAACGCTGAATCGATCAGGAAATGCGGCGCAGAACTTGCTTTTGCGCCGTAAACTGCTATAATATAAATACAATATTCTGCACAATTCCCGCCTTGTGGTGCTTACAACGCAGGGAATATACTGTATGAAATAGGGAGGTAAACGCTTATGTGGACACGCGAACTTTTAAAATCCAACGCCAAGCAGGCACTGCAGGGACGGTACTGGCGCAGCTTTTGGGTCTGCCTTGTGCTGAGCTTTGTCGGGCTGGGCGGGGCCAGTGCCAGCAGCGGCAGCGCGGCGCGGCAGACCGTGGATACCGCCGGTGGGGACACAGCCTCGATTTATGATATGTTCAGCAACATCCCGGATAATATGCTTGCGGCGCTCGCGGTCGGTGCGTTTATTGGTGCTATTATCAGCATCTGTTGGGTGCTGTTCGTCTTGTATCCGCTCAAGGTCGGCCGCTGCCGCTATTTTATGGAGAGCCGCCAATCCCTGACCCCGGCCTCCACCGTTGTCAGCACCTTCCGCCAGCCCTACGGCAACCCCATCATCGTGCAGCTGCTCACCAACTTAAAGGTTTTTCTGGGTTTCCTTCTGCTTATTGTGCCGGGAATTTATTGGGACTACTGCTACACGCTTGTACCCTATCTGCTGGCCGAAAATCCCTACATGTCCGCCACCCGCGCCATGGAGCTGAGCAACCAGATGATGGACGGCGAAAAGTGGAATTACTTCGTCCTGCAGCTGTCTTTCTTTGGCTGGCTGCTGCTCTGCGCGTTCACCTTCGGCATCGGCGGCTTCTTTCTGGAGCCGTACATGCAGGCCACCTATGCGGAGTTTTATGCCGCTATGCGCAGCAAGGCGCTGGCTGCAGGCATGACCACCACCGATGAGCTGGGCGGCTTTGTGCGCCACGATACCTTCTGAGCTTGATTAGAAAACGCCGCGAAAACGGGCAGCTGCCTGTATTTCGCGGCGTTTTTTGCTGTATCGGCGCGCAGGATTTCACACTTCTTCAAACCATTCACGCAATTTTTTCACATTTTCAAATTATAATAGAAGCCTAGGCATCCCTGCACAATTTCTGCACTGCAGCAATGCCCTTGAACCCAAGTGATAAAGGAGAGTGCGCACTTTGATTGAGGTAGAGCATCTGACAAAGCGCTACGGCGGCCACACCGCGGTGGAGGATATCAGCTTCACCGTGGAGGACGGCTGCATTTACGGGCTGCTGGGTCCCAACGGGGCAGGCAAGTCCACCACGATGAATATCATAACCGGCTATATTTCCGCTACAGACGGCACCGTGCGGATCGACGGCCATGACATTGCAGAGGAACCCGCTGAGGCCAAGGCCTGCATCGGCTACCTGCCGGAGCTGCCGCCGCTCTATCCGGAGATGACCACGCGGGAGTATCTGCTTTTTGTGGCCGAGCTGAAGGGCACCCGCAAAAAGGCAGACCGCATTGCGGCGGTAGAGCATGCCGCTGCCCGCGCGGGTCTGCAGGGGATGGAGCAGCGGCTCATCCGCAACCTTTCCAAGGGCTACCGCCAGCGTGTCGGCATTGCCGCTGCGCTGCTGGGCACACCCAAGGTCATCATTCTGGACGAGCCGACCGTCGGCCTTGACCCCGCGCAGATGATCGAGATCCGCTCCCTGATCCGGGATCTGGGCAAAACCCACACGGTCATTTTATCCAGCCATATTTTGAGCGAGGTGCAGTCCGTTTGTGATCGGGTGCTGATCATTGCCCACGGCAGGCTGGTAGCGCAGGGTACACCGGAGGAGCTGGCCGCCAGACTGACCGCGAAGGGAACCATCACCGCTACGGCTCAAGGCAGCCGGGAGGAGATCCTTGCGGCGGCGGGTACCGTGCCGGGCCTGACGAACTTGACCGTGACTGAGGAAAAGGACGGCGAGGTCAGCTTTACTGCCGTCAGCACTGAGGGCACCGACCTGCGCGGTTCGCTTTCACAGGCGTTGGCCGGGGCAGGCTGCCCGGTGCTGGACCTGCGCGCCGAGACGATGAGTCTGGAGGATGTATTCCTGCAGCTGACCGAGACCCCGCAGCAGGACCATACAAAGGAGGGTGACGAGCAATGACAGCTATTTTCAAGCGCGAATTCAAGAGCTGCTTTACCGGTATGATCGGCTGGGTCATTGCCGCAGTCAGCCTTTTCTTTCTGGGCTTGTACTTTACAAATCGAAATCTTCTCTATGCTTCGTCTGATTTCGCCTCGGTGCTCTACACCATGACGATGATCCTGCTGTTCCTGCTGCCTGCCATCAGTATGCGCAGCTTTGCCGAGGAACGCAAAAACAAGACCGACCAGCTGCTTTTGACCAGCCCGGTCAGCATCCCGGCCATTGTGGCGGGTAAGTTTCTGGCAGAACTCGCTGTTTTTGCGCTGCCGCTGGCGGCGGCTGTGGTAATGCCCCTGCTGCTGCAGGCATTCGGCACGGTGTCGCTGGTGGCGGCCTACAGCGCCCTGCTGGGCTATCTGCTGCTGGGCGGCGCCTGTCTGGCTGTGGGCACATGGATCTCCGCTCTGACCGAAAACCAGATACTGGCCTATCTTGCTACTTTCGGCGCGCTGCTGGTGGCCTACCTGATGAACGGCATCCAGACGATGTTCACGACCGGCAACCTGCTGGCATTCATTGTCTTTATGATCGTGCTGCTGGTGGCGGCCGTTCTGGTCGGTGTCATCTGCAAACGGCTGGCGGCGGGCGCTGCAGTATTCTGCGCGGGCGCGGTGGTGCTGTTTGTGCTGTTTCAGCTGCGCCCGGCCTGGCTTTTGACGGCCTTCAATGCGGTGCTGTCCGCGCTGGCCCTGTTTGAACCGTTCAAGGACATTGTGGGCGGTATGTTCAGTATCCCGGCCATCGTCTACTATCTGTCGGTCATGGGGCTGTTCCTCTTTTTGACCGGGCAGGCGCTCGCACGCCGCCGTTGGAACTGAGGAGGTACACCGATCATGAAAAAACAGAATGGTATTTGGCAGGGCGGCAGCAAGCGCACCCTGCACAGCGGCCTGTACGCCAGTGTGCTGGCAGCGGTCGTGCTGGCGGTGGTTGTGCTGCTGAATCTTGTCGTCCGCGCACTGCCTACCAAATATACGCAGTATGACATCTCCACGACCGCACTCTTTACCCTGAGCGATACGACCGAGAACCTGCTGCATGAGCTGAACACCGATGTGACCGCCTACTATCTGGCCGAGAGCGGGCAGGAGGACGCCAACATCACCCGCCTGCTTGACCGCTATGCGGGTGAGAGCAGCCACTTTAGCTGGCAGCAGCGGGACCCGGTGCTTTACCCGACCTTTGCCCAGCAGTATGACGGTGTCTCTACCGGCAGTGTCGTGCTGGTCAGCGGGGAAAACAACACTGTACTTTCCTACAATGACATGTATGAGATGGACCTTGAAAGCTACTACACCACCGGCACGGCAAACTACAGCTTTCAGGCAGAAAACGCCATCACCTCCGGCATCGCCAAGGTCACCCGCACCGAGGCTTACCAGCTGTATGAGCTGACCGGCCATGGGGAGACGGCTCTGACCAGCGATTTTACCGAGACTCTGAACAACGCCGGCGTCACGGTGACAGAGCTGAACCTTGTGACGAGCGGCAGCATCCCGGCCGACGCCGGCGCACTGCTCATCAACGCGCCGGGGGCAGACCTGACCGATGCCGAGGCAGCGCTGCTGAACGAGTATGTTGCAAACGGCGGCAAGCTGTTTGTGACTACCGATTTTACGACCGCAACGCCGAAGCTGGATTCTGTGCTGGCCGCCTGCGGCATGAACCGCCAGCCCGGCCTGCTGATTGAAACAGACGCCGACCATTACCCCTACGGCTACCCGCAGACCTACCTGCTGCCCACGGTGGTCAGCAATGAGATCACGGCGGGTGTGCCGCAGAGCATGATGATCTACACCCCCATCGCGCAGGGCATTACCACCGCAGAGGACAGCGAATTCACCTTTACCCGTCTGCTGACCACCGGCGATACGGCCTACGCGATGGAAAACTACGCCACTGCCGAGACCGCCCAGAAGGCGGACACCGACCCAGAGGGCAGCTTTGCCGTGGCTGTTGCGGCTGAGAATGCCGCGACCGGGGCGCGAGTCGTCTGGGTCAACTGCCCGAACCTGCTGCTGAGCAGCATCAACCAGCAGGTGTCGGGCGGCAATGCGCAGCTGCTGGGCAGTGCCGTCAACTGGCTGAACGGCGCGCAGACCACAGCGGTCATCAACGCCAAGAGCATGAGCGCCGCCTCGCTGAATGTGCCGGTCTCGGCGGCTGTGCCGCTGGGTGTGCTGTTTACGCTGGTGCTGCCCATCGTCTGTCTGATCGCGGGTGCGGTGCTTTGCGTGGTGCGCCGCCGCAGATAAAGGAGAGCCATGAAGAACAACGCCAAAAAAACAAAAAAGCTGCTGCCGCTGGCCGTGCTGCTTGCCGCAGCTGCCCTGCTGGGCATCCTGCTGGCGGTGCTGACCCGCAGCAACGCTGATGCCGTGGATACAACGATCCCGCTGTGCAGCTTTACGGCGGAGGAGATTGACCGGTTGGCCTACTCCGGCAATAATACGGATGTGACCCTGCTCAAGGGCAGCACAGGGGACTGGATGCTGGATTCCGACCCGGCCCTGCCGCTGGATCAGGCAAAGGTCACAAGCCTTGTGGAGCAGTATGCCGCGCTGGCGGCGCTGCGCAAGCTGGAGGGCAGTGACCTTGCCGAGCTGCCCGAAAAGAGCGCTGCACCCCAGATGACCATCACCATCGGCGCGGGGGAAAAGACCCTTGCCCTGACGGTGGACCAGCTGAACACCGTTGCCGATGTCTACTATGTCTACGACGAAAGCGGCGCCGCGTATACCGTTATGCGCAGCGACCTTGCAACCCTGAGCAAGTCCCCGCGGGACCTCTACAAGGCGCAGACGCTGACCGACAAGACGCTGAGCGATGTGGCTGCCATGCAGGTGAACGACCTGCAGTTTACCCAGACGGACGGCAGCTGGACGCTGACCGATGACCCGGACTATCCCGTGAGCCAGAGCAGCATCAAAAAGATGGCCGATACGATTTTGCAGATGCAGACGGCGTGGACCGTCACCGCGCCCGAGGCCGATACCGCCTACGGTCTGGACAGCCCCGATGTCACAGCCGTGCTGACCTTCACTGACGGCACAAGCCTGACTGTGCGGTTCGGCAATGCGGTGGCCGCCGCTGCGGACAGCAGTGACGGGGACAGCCTGTGTTATCTTGCCAGCGATGCTGCACCGACCGTTGTGTATGAGGTCAATGCCGATTCCAAGCTTGCCTACGCGGTGACAAAGGAAAGCTTATACGAGGAAACGGCCACCGCCGAGACCGCCGCCAGCGACCCGGTGGCGCAGTACCCCGTCGGCGGGGAGGATGACTACGCCGACAGTTTGCCGGAATGATGATACAATGCGCTGCCCCGCGCCGGGCAGCGCATTTTTCTTGCCCGGGGCCGGGAAATATGCTACTATATAGTATACGATGAGCGATACAAAAGGGGCCGCTGCCCGCTCCCCCGGAAAGGTGGTATTCCATGAAAAAGCGCTTTTTTCTGCCCGTTCTGCTGGCGGCGCTCTGCGCCTGCAATGCGGCCGTGCCAACGCCCACCCCAACGCCCGCCCCGGCAGTGACACCGACCGTAGAGGCGCAGCCTGCCGATGCGCTGACGCTGGAAGAAAAGGTCGGTCAGCTTTTCATCGTCCGCCCGGATGCACTCGACCTGAGCCTTTCGCAGGAAACGATCAACGATGCGAAGGCCGATGGCGTGACCGCTGTGACAAACGATATGCGCAGGGCGCTGCAGCAATACCCCGTGGGCGGCATCTGTCAGTTTGGCAAAAACATCGAATCACCGTCCCAGCTGGTGCGTTTTAATAAAGAGCTGCAGGACGCAAGCGCCACGCCGTTGTTTATCGCGGTGGATGAGGAGGGCGGTCTTGTCGCCAGGCTGGCGAACAACGATGCGTTTACGCTGCCCCGTTACGCCAGCGCTGCTGCCGTGGGCGCAAGCGGCGACCCCGAGGACGCCCGCGCCATGGGGCAGACCATCGGTGCTTATCTGAAGGAATACGGCTTTACTATGGACTTTGCGCCCGATGCCGATGTGAACACCAACCCGGATAACCCGATCATCGGCACCCGCGCCTTCTCGTCCGATGCCGGTACCGCTGCTGCCATGGCCGCCGCTATGGCAGACGGACTGCGGCAGAACGGCATTCTGCCGACCCTCAAGCATTTCCCCGGCCACGGCGACACCGCCGAGGACAGCCACACAGCGCTGGCCGTGACCTACAAAACGCAGGAGGAGCTGGCAAGCTGCGAGCTGCTGCCCTTTGGGGCGGACACCGGCCTGCACGCCGTTATGGTGGGGCATATTGCTGCGCCGAATGTGACAGGCAGCGATACCCCGGCCACACTCTCGCCGCAGCTGGTCGCAATGATTCCGAACGCCGAAGACACGCTGATCATCACCGACTCGCTGGCGATGGATGCCATCGCCGATGCTTACACCCCCGGTGAGGCTGCTGTGCTGGCCCTGCAGGCGGGCTGTGATGTACTTTTGATGCCAAACTCCCTGCCGGAGGCCTACGCTGCCGTGCTGGAGGCCGTACAAAACGGCACGATCACGCAGGAGCGCCTTGACCAAAGCGTCAACAAAATTCTGCGCTATAAAGAGGTGTTTACTCATGTCTGAAACTGTCTGGGCCGTTGACGGCTCCTTTTTTGCCCAGCGCCTTTCCGGAATCCAGCGCTATTCCATCGAGCTGCTCGCAGCACTCGACCGCATTGTGCCGCCCGGCCTTGTGGAGATCGTCACCCCGCAGGGGGTTGAGACACCGCCGTATACAAACATAAAGACTGTGCCCTTCGGCACGCACAAGGGCGGCGTATGGCAGCAGCTGGATTATCCGCGTTATCTGAAGCAGCGCGGTGCCAAAGGGCTTGCCACCTGCAATGTCATTCCGCTGTTCGGCTTTCGGGGCATTGCGGTCGTACACGATGTTTGCTACCGTGCCCGCCCGGACTTCTATACCGATCCGCGCGGCCGGCTGAGTGCGGCGTGGCACCGCCTGCAGTATCGCTGCATTGCCAAAAAAGCCGAGCGCATCATCACGGTATCGGAGTTCTCCAAAAGCGAGATCACCAAATATTACGGCGTGCCTGCGTCCGAAATAGAGGTCGTCTACAACGCCTGGCAGCAGATGGAGCGCATCACGCCCGATGACAGCATCTTTGCAGCCTACCCGCAGCTGAAAGCAGGCGCGTATTATTTCAGCATGGCGAATCTGCTCAAGAACAAGAATTTCCCGTGGGTGCTGCGTGCAGCCAAGGCCCGGCCCGATGCGGTGTTTGCCATTGCAGGCGGCGGCAGCCTTGCGGCTCAGGCAGAGCGCCTTGGGCTTGCCGATCTGCCGAATGTGCTGTATCTGGGCTATGTGTCGGACGGTGCGGCCAAGGCGTTGATGGCCCGCTGCCGTGCATTTTTGTTCCCGACCCTGTATGAGGGCTTCGGCATCCCCCCGCTTGAGGCTGCCGCCTGCGGTGCGCCCGAGATCATCGTCAGCGATACCCCCTGTATGCGCGAGGTCTACGGCCCCAGTGCCGCCTACATTGACCTGACCGCGAACCCCGGCAACGTCGATGACGTCACCCCGGCCACGGCTCCCACCGCCGCCCTTCTCGAAAAATACAGCTGGGACAGGAGCGCCGAAAGGCTGCTGCAAATTCTGGCAAAATAAGGGTGTTATCATGACGAATGAAGAGGCATTAAAAAAATTCCTGCTGGACATAGACTGCTTGAATGAATTGCTTCCGTGGGCGGGGAAATTTAACCTGTTTGATGTGCTTCGCATTTCACGCACTGAAATACGTCACAGCAATATGCTGGCGTGGCTTTTGAATGCAAATGAAAACCATGGCATGGGTGATGCGTATGTAAAAGCGCTGGTGCAAAAACTGGTGGCGAATGATAGTGCTGGGCGGTACGATGTGTTCCAACTGGCATTGATGGATTTTTACAGCTTTACAGTACAGAGGGAGTGGAACAATATAGATATTTTGCTCACCTCCAGCGAAGAAAAAACACTGATAGCATTTGAAAATAAGGTTGGGTCGCATGAGCACAGTGACCAACTGAACCGGTATCGAAAAATCCTTGAAAAAGCGTACCCGGACTATTGCAGAATCTATCTGTATCTGACACCAGACGGGGAATTGCCGAGTGATGAAGAGTACTGGGATGTGATGACCTATCTGGATATTGTTGAAACACTGGAAAGTGTTTCGGGCGGCATCGACTTGATTCCGGATGTGCGGTTGATGATTGAGAACTATATAGCGATTATCAGGAGAGATATTGTGGACGACCAACAGTTGATAGAGATATGCGATAAAATATACAAAAAACATCAAAAAGCACTGGACCTCATATTTGAACACCGCGTGAATAACCGCGGGCAAATCGCAGCGGCGGTCAGAGAAACCCTACAGCAGATGAGCGATGAGGGTAGTATCGTTTTTGACGCAAATTCAACGGATTCCTGGCTGTGCTTCCACACAAAAGAAATGGACGCAGTACTGCCGCCGCTGTCTGCAAACAATGGGTCATGGGGCAACAGCAACATCTATAATTATTGGTTTGGCAGAACGGATGAATCCCTTTCGCTTGTCTTTGAACTCGGCGGCTGGAATTTGCCAGAGGACAGAAAGAAAATTCAAAATAAAATTATAGACATCGCAAAACCAAACGACAAAAAGCGGGAAGATTATCGGTACAAGCGTGTTTATTCAAAAAAATATGGGATTGATACCGAAAATGATTTGCAGACAGAAGTCCGTGAGCAGGTGACAAAAGCCATTGCGGATTTGAAGAACTGGGAGAAGAAACTTCTTATAAAATTGCAGCAAAATTAAAAATGGGGCATAGCTTGCGACATGAGCTATGCCCCATTTTTAACGGGGATAAAAGAGTGTGATGATGTATGAACTTTACTACATCCCGAATTTTCTGTCCAGCGTTCTGTATTGCAGCGTCTCGGACAGATGCGCCGTGTCCAGTACCTCACTGCCGTCCAAATCGGCCACGGTGCGGGCTACCCGCAAAATGCGGTCGTAGGCGCGGGCGCTGTAGCCCAGACGCTCAAACGCGCCGCGCAGGATCTTTTCGGCGGCGGGGGTCATGCGGCAGTACCGCCGCAGCGCGGCCGAGGGCAGCTGGGCGTTGCACCGCACGCCGGGCAGGGCTTGGTAGCGCTCCCGCTGCAGGGCGCGGGCAGCAATGACCCGGGCGCGCACATCGGCGCTGGACTCGCGACCCTGCTCGGACGCGAGATCGTCATATTCGACCGGAAGTGCCTCCACATGCAGGTCGATGCGGTCCAGCAGCGGCCCCGAGATGCGCCGCCGGTAGGCATCCACGGCACTGGGTGTGCAGGTACACTCCCGCGTCGGGTGGCCTAAGTAGCCGCACTTGCAGGGGTTCATGGCAGCCACCAGCATGAACTTGCAGGGGTAGGACGCACTGCCGTGTACACGGCTGACGGTGACTCTGCCATCCTCCAGCGGCTGGCGCAGCACCTCCAGTGTGTCGCGGGCAAACTCCGGCAGCTCATCCAAAAACAGCACGCCGTTGTGGGCCAGACTGACCTCGCCGGGGCGGGGTACAGACCCGCCGCCCACGATGGCCGTGGAGCTGACGCTGTGGTGCGGGCTGCGGAACGGCCGCTCCCGGATAAGTCCGGCGCCGCCCCGCAAAAGCCCCGCCACCGAGTAGATTGCGCTGGTCTCAAGCGCTTCCTCATAGCTCAGCGGCGGCAGAATACCGGGCAGCCGCTTGGCAAGCATGGATTTACCGGTTCCCGGCGGGCCTACCAGTAAAAGATTATGTCCGCCGGCCGCTGCAACCTCCATGGCACGGCGGGCCTCGCTCTGCCCGCGCACATCGGCCATGTCAGGCCCGAGCCAGACGCCATTTTCATCGTACCCATCAGGTGTGGCGGGGGTGATGGGTTCCGCGCCGCAGAGGTGCAGCACAACATCCTGCGCACTGCGCGCGGGGTACACGGTCAGCCCTTCGGCCACAGCGGCTTCGGCGGCGTTCTCGGCAGGCAAAAACAGCTCCTTTACGCCGTTTTGCACAGCGGCAAGGGCCATCGGCAGCACACCGGTCACGGGGCGCAGTGTGCCGTCCAGCCCCAGCTCACCCAGAAATGCCCGCTCACCGCCGGGGGCGGGCAGCTTGCCCTGCGCAGCCAGTATCCCCACAAACACCGGCAGGTCATATACCGGCCCGGTCTTGCGCACATCGGCGGGGGCCAGATTGATCGTGATGCGGCTGGCGGGCCACGCATAGTGCAGGTTTTTCACGGCGCTGCGTACCCGCTCGCTGCTCTCTTTAACGGCGGAGTCCGGCAGGCCGACCAGATTGAACTGCGGCAACCCGCCCGCAAGGTCAGTCTCGACCTGCACAAGATACCCGGCCAGTCCGGTCACACCAAGGCTTGTCACTTTTGCATACATAGGCGGCTCCCTTTACAGCTTTTCCGCGCCGGGGATCAGGCTTGGGTCATACATGACCTGCGAGTGATTGTCCAATACCAGTTCCCGCGCTGTGACATCCCCTGTGACGGCGTCCAAAGTTTCCTTGTAAATTTTCGATACGCGATAATAACTGTCGCCTTCTTTTTGGAAGTGATGCCCTTCCTCAACAATGCGATAGCTGTGGGGCAAGGCATGCTCACAACGCAGCTCCGCGTAGAGGTTGTCGGCATCGCACCGCAAAAGCAGCTGAAATGTCTGATCCGTATCGTTTCGAAAACGGTAATCACCGTTATTGTAAAACACCGACGTGCCGGAGCTGAACGGTATTCGCGCGCCCTCATCGGGAGCCAGCGCGTCGGAATGGCTGTGAAATTCCGTTACCGTCATAGGGCTGAGCAGTACCACACGGTGTATGGTGTTGGCCAGGTTGCACAGTCCTCCGCCGATACCCGGCAGCAGATGGTTGCGCATCAGAATACGACCATCCCGATAGCCCTTGCGCTTGGTGGTTTTTCCGACGATTTGCCAAAAGGAGAAGGTCTCGCCCGGCCGTATCAGGATACCGTTCAGCCTTTGGTTTGCCAGACGAATGTTGACCGCCTTGTTTTCCTGCAGGACAGGGTCGATGTCCTTACCATGCTTGATTAAATGTGAGCTGCACGATGAAACGATTTGCGGCAGCGGTGCGGTTTGGTGGGTTTTGGCATAGTTGACATGCGCAAGGATATTTCTGATATGGCGCTTGCAGATTTCCTTTTGCAGCGCGATTTTATAGCATGTCGGGTTGATATCACAAAACATAGTGTGCTCTCCTTAGCGGGCAATGGCCAGACGGTTGTAACAGCGCCGGTTTTTTCGGTAAAACCACAGAATGATCTTCTCAGCGGCGCGGCGTTTGCCGAAATGTTTTTCGTCCGGCAGGCGGATAAAATCCACCAGAATGCTTGCCATCCCGCAGCGGTTAGCACCGAGAATATCCTTGAAAATCTGATCCCCCACGCAGATGACCTGCGATTCCGTCAGACCCAGCATGGAGGCAGCTTTACGGCAGGCGGCGGGATCGGGCTTGCCGGCCTCAGCCAGAAACGGCACGCCGATATTTCGGTTGAACCGTTCGACACGCTGCCGTGAATTGTCCGAGAACAGCAGAATTTTCAGCCCAAGGCTGTTCAGGTAGGCAAAAAGATGCTCGATTTCCGGCGTGGCATCGTCCCCATGGTGAACAAGGGTATTGTCGATATCAAACAGGACGCCCTGATAGCCCAGAGCTTGCAGCTTGGGGTAATCAATGGAAAAAACGTCGGACAGATACGCCGACGGATACAGCATTTCAAGCATGTCCGACCTCCATAAAACGACAGACTGCATCGATTTGGGCCGGAATATCCTGCCCGAAAGCGTGGTCAAAAAAGGCACTGCCAATGGTAAAATAGGCAGGGGCTGTTTGGCGGAGTTCTTCCAGCCGCGCATAGCTGTTGACGCTGCCCGCAATGCAAACGGGGCCGGGCACGGCGGCGGTGAACGCACGGTTGAGCGCCGCGCCGTCACCTGTGTAGCGGTAACCCAAAAGATCAATGCCGTAAGCGCCCTTGGCAAGACAGCGCTGCGCCTGAAGAATCATTTCTTCCGCCGTGCCATGCAGTACCGAAGGACGACCCGTCACCTGCCCCACAAAGGGCATGTAGCGCACACAGTTTTTGCGGCAAAGAGCATTGACCGAGTCAAAATACAGTGTGCCCATCAGATAATCACAGCCGCAGGCTGCGGCTGTTTGCGCCCCGCGCAGACATTCTTCCTCCGTGTAGGAAACCACTTCCAGACAGGTGGTTTTACCGCAGGCCTTCATGCGGGCAAACAGCGCCTGCATCTCAGCAAAGGGAATTCCCTGTTCCTTAAAACCCCAAAAGCGGGCGCGGGTTTCCTTGCACTGCTCAAAAATCTCAGCTGCATTGGGCACCGTACAGTCATTATACGTCAGCATAACAATCAATTCGGAAGTGTTTTTCATAGTCAATCCCACTTTTACATATATACTACTAATCAATATACACTTGAACCTGTTGTTTTGCAAGGGTTTACGATGTAAAAAAGATTCGTAAAGAATGGGCAAAAATAGCCAAAATTCGATTGACACGCACGGGCAAAGTTGGTATATTTAGTATAAGCTACCACAAATTATGCGGTAAATATTGCGAAAGAGCAGGTGCATTACCTATGTATAAAGAAATGTATGACCGTTGGCTCGCTGCCGAGCTGGATGACGCAGACCTCAAGCCCGAGCTGGAAAGCGTTAAGGGTGACGATGCCGCCATTCAGGATCGCTTTGCCGTGGCCCTGAAGTTCGGCACCGCCGGTCTGCGCGGCGTCATCGGCGCGGGCACCAACCGCATGAATATTTATGTTGTCCGTCAGGCAACCCAGGGCCTTGCCAACTGGGTCAAGACGCAGGGCGGCAGCCAGACCGTTGCCATCAGCTATGACAGCCGTATCAAGAGCGACCTCTTTGCCAAAACAGCCGCCGAGGTGCTGGCCGCAAACGGCATTAAAGTCCGCATCTACAAGGCTCTGATGCCTGTTCCCGCGCTGAGCTTTGCCACCCGCTATTACAACTGCAACGCGGGCATCATGGTCACAGCCAGCCATAACCCGGCCAAGTACAACGGCTACAAGGCCTACGGCCCGGACGGCTGCCAGATGACCGATGAGGCCGCCGACATCGTCTACGCCGAAATTCAGAAAACCGACATCCTGACCGGTGCCAAGCTGATTTCCTTTGAGGACGGCATGGCGCAGGGCCTGATCGAGTATGTCGGCGAGGATTGCATCAACGCCCTCTACGCCGCCATCGAGGCACGCTCCATCCGCCCGGGTATCTGCAAGACTGCCGGTCTCAAGCTGGTCTACAGCCCGCTGAACGGCTCCGGCCTCGTGCCTGTCACCCATGTTCTGGGGGACATCGGCATCACCGACATCACCATCGTGCCCGAGCAGAAGGACCCGGACGGCAACTTCCCGACCTGCCCGTACCCCAACCCCGAGATCTTTGAGGCACTGCGCCTCGGCCTTGAGCTGGCCGAAAAGTCCGGCGCGGATCTGATGCTGGCCACCGACCCCGATGCCGACCGCGTGGGCATCGCCGTCAAGTGCAAGGATGGCAGCTATGAGCTGCTCTCCGGCAATGAGGTTGGCGTTCTGCTGCTTGACTACATCTGCGCAGGCCGCATCGAGCAGGGCACTATGCCGAAGAACCCCGTCATGTGCAAGTCTATCGTCTCGACCCCGCTGGCCGACAAGGTGGCCGAGCATTACGGTGTCGAGTGCCGCAATGTGCTGACCGGCTTCAAATGGATCGGCGACCAGATCGCCAAGCTGGAGGCTGACGGTGAGGTTGACCGCTTCATCTTCGGCTTTGAGGAAAGCTACGGCTATCTGGCCGGCCCCTATGTCCGCGATAAGGACGCCATCATCGGCTCGATGCTGATCTGCGAGATGGCCGCCTACTACCGCGCCAAGGGCTCCTCCATCAAGGAAGAGCTGGAGCGCATCTACACCGAATATGGCCGCTACCTGAACAAGGTGGACAGCTTTGAGTTCCCGGGCCTGTCCGGCATGGATAAGATGGCCGACATCATGCAGAACCTGCGCGACAACCCGCCGAAGGACTTTGCCGGTGACAAGGTCGTCAAGGTCGTGGACTACAAGAAGCCCGAGGAGACCGGCCTGCCCGCCGCCAACGTCCTGATTTACACGCTGGAAAGCGGCGCGACGGTCGTCGTGCGCCCCTCCGGTACTGAGCCGAAGATCAAGACCTACTTTACCACCAAGGGCAAGGACCTCGCCGAGGCCGAAGCCCAGAAGGAAAAGCTGGCCGAGGCCTGCAAGCCGCTGCTGGCGTAAAATTTAGCATAGTATAAGCAAACGCACCGTGTCCGCTCTTGGGCGCGGTGCGCCTTTTTGTTTATCCTGACGGCAAACGGGCAAAGCCCCTCCGGTCATCGCTGGCCCTCGACCACCTCCCCAGAATGGGGAGGCATCCTCGCGGGCACTGCCCGCGTAAAAAGGCGCCCCTTTCAGGGGAGCTGGCCGAGCTTGCGAGGCCTGAGGGGCTTTGGCGGCTCTCCGCTACCGCGCACTTTCCCTAAAAACTCCCCGCAAAGTTCGTCACCTACGCTACTTGACAACGCAATTCTACACTTGTAGGATAAAACTATCCTCTACATCTGTAGAATAAAAAGGGGGCTTACCTATGTATCAAGCTGTCTTTATCGCCTGTTTAACACAAGGACTGCTGCTTGGTCTGGCCGTGCTGGTGCTGCTGGCTGCCGCGCTCAGGCTGCAAAAGCAGTACGGCCCGCAGTGTTTCTGCCGGCTGTGGACCAAACTGGCTGTGCTGACCCTGACCGCCTGCTGCGCGGGCAGTATGGTGGCCTGCAAGACGGTGGAACCGCTCCCGGAGGAGCCAACAACCGCCGCGTCGGCACCGTCCGAAACGGGCAACCCCATCGTGACACCAGAGCCGCCGCCTGTTTCGATGGAGGCGGGAGCTACAGCCGTTCGCCGCGGTGCGGACTTCCTTTGGAGTGAGTACCTGACCGACGGAAACGGTTACTACTACCACAGCGGCACATGCGGCCTTGTAGAGCCTGCGGATTACGACAGCGAGGAAATCGCCGCTCTGCTGGATGAACCGCGCACGGACGGCACGAACTGGCGTGACTACCTGAACGCTGGTCAGGGCGCACTGGTCAAGGCAACCTTTGAAGTCGAGCTTGCACCAGAGGCATGGTATAGGGGGCCGCAATATGGAGAGGGTCGTTTCCATGTCTATCTGATTGTGCCGTTCGATGAAGCGCAGCCCTGTGAGGTCATCAGCGGCTGGCAGTCGGCCGACGATCCGAATCAATCGGCTCATTTTGAGATCCTGCCCATGGCGCGGGAGTTGGATCTGACCAACAACCAGTACCGCATGCTGCTGCACCAGTGCAACACGCTGGCACAGGCGGGGGCGCGGGACTTTGGCAACCCCGGCGACTGGCCGCAGGATGAGTTGGAAACCTATCTCTACTATCGCAACCGGTATTACAGCGGTCAGGCGGACGCCCTGCTGATGCTGAATACGGATTTCAGCGATACAACGGACTGGAACCGCCTGCCGGTCTATCTGACCTATGACGAACTGAACGCGCTGGATTTTTCGGAACCAAAGACAGCCACCATACCGGGCTTCACCGCTCCGGAAAGCCTCGAAAGCGATGACCCCGGCGTCTGGAGCTTTACACGAGAGGGTGCGTATCTGTTTGCCGAGTGGCCGGGTGTACAGGAATATGTATTCAATGTCTACAACGGTGACGCAAAATTGAAATTTGACGCCCGCACCGTCTGCGTGTCGGGCCGCAGCCTGTCTTAAAAAGGAGCCGCCCTGACGCGGAACGAGTATCTGCCCGCCGAGAGTAAAAGCGTGTGGCAGCGTCTTTTCGGCGGCAGCCCCCGCAGCTTTGTGGCGGCTCTGGCAGAAACCGATGCCCTGACCGATGCCGACATCGACGAGTTGGCGGCATATCTGGAGGAACTGAAAAAAGAACGAAAATAGAGTAAAATTTGTAGGGGCGAGCATTGCTCGCCCGCAAACGTCCCGGTCTCCGCATGGTTCCAGGGTCGATGACGAGCATCGATCCCTGCAGCGTAGGGGCGGATTCTATATCCGCCCGGGAGCCTTGCTGGTTGCACCGGGTTTGCGGGCGGGCACTGCCCGCCCCTACTTGCAATCCTCCCTCGACTTGTAGTATAATAATATGTCCCATAGTATCCGCATTCGCAAGTGAGGTGACGCTTATGCCCGGTGACCTGCATACACATACGACATTTTCCGATGGCTCTACCCCGGCGGACAAGCTGGCGTTTCTGGCGGCCTGCGCGGGAATGACGCATCTGGCAATCTCTGACCACGATTCCATCCAGAGCGTGCGGTACGCCTACGCCCATCCGGTGCAGAACGGCGTCCACCTCATCCCGGCCACCGAGCTGACCGCCTACGACTATGAGCGCGCCCACCGCGTGCATCTGCTCTGCTATTGGCCGGACGACTGCGCCCCGCTGGCGGACTTTTCCGCCATGATGGCCGAGCGCCGCCTGACCGCCATGCTGCAGAGCTGCAAGGAACTGGAGGCGATTTGCCCGCAGTTTTGCACCGAGGAGGCGCTCGCCCTTGCTAAGGACAGCGGTACGCTGTTCAAGGCCCATGTCATGCGGGTGCTGTGGCAGTACGGCTTGGCGGACGGCATGTACAATACCGTCTATAAGTCGCTGTTCGGGCTGAAGCCTGTGCGCGGGCGCATCCTGCACACGCCGCGGTATGAGCCGGTCGACACGGTGCTGGATGTCATCAAGGCAAGCCGCGCGGTGGTCGTGCTGGCACACCCCAGCGTCTATCACAGCATGGAGCTTGCAAGGGAGCTGATCGCCGCCGGGCGGTTGGACGGTGTGGAGATCGACCACCCCCGCAACACGCCGGAGGATAAGGCAGAGCTGATCCGTCTGGCGCAGGAAAACGGGCTCATCATCACCGGCGGCACCGACTACCACGGCCTGAACACCGTGACACCCCGCCCTGTGGGCGCATTTTCTACCCGAGATGAGATGATCGCGCGCATCGGCGATATTGCCAAGGCGCGCAAGGCAACACGAAAAAAATCAGAGTAAGGAGCAATATCATGACATACACCTACAACAATAAAGGCACCTGTTCCGTCCGCACCATCGTTGAGCTGAACGATGACCACACCATCAAGAGCGTTCAGATCATGGGCGGCTGTGACGGCAACCTGAAGGGCATCGCCAAGCTGCTGCCCGGCATGAAGGCCGAGGACGCCATCGCCCGCATGGAGGGCACGACCTGCGGCCGCAAGCCCACCAGCTGCCCCGACCAGATCGCTCAGGCGCTCAAGGGCGCGCTGGCGGAGATGCAGTAAAAAGCCTTCCCCCCGAGGGGGGAAGGTGGCGCAAAGCGCCGGATGAGGGGCGGCCCTGCCATTATTGCCCAGTAAGAGGGCGGCAGGGCAGACGCGCCCCTCATCAGTCACCTTCGGTGACAGCTTCCCCCAAGGGGGAAGCCTTTTTGGTGTCCATCTATATAGTAAAGGAGCTTCCCATGGACTGCTTCCAGTATCCGCTTGATACCGAGACCCTGTTGCGCAAAAAGCGCAGATTGCGCCGCGAGCTGCTGGCCCAGAACCCGCACCCGCTGCACAAAAAAATCGCCATCCTCGGCGGCTCTACCACCAACGAGGTGGCCGACCAGCTGGGGCTGTTTCTGCTGCAGTACGGCATCGAGGCGGAATTTTACCAAAGTGAATACGCCCAATACTGGCAGGACGCCATGTTCGGCACGCCGGAGCTGGACGAGTTCCACCCGGATATTATCTATATCCACACAAGCTGGCGCAACCTGACCGCGCTGCCCACGACTGCCGACAGCGAGGCGGACATTGACGCCATGCTGGACGAGCAGTATGCTCACTTTGAAACCATGTGGCAGGCGCTGGAGCAGAAATTTGCCTGCCCGGTCATCCAGAACAACTTTGACCGGCCCAACTACCGCCTGATGGGCAACCGCGACATCTGGGACCCCCACGGCCGCTCCAACTTTATCAGCCGCCTGAACCAGCGGTTCTATGCCTACGCGGCCGCGCATGAGCATTTTTACATCAACGACATCGACTATCTTTCGGCAGACTACGGCCTGACCGCTTGGGGCGATGCCTTCTTCTGGCATATGTACAAATATGCCATGTGTCTGGACGCGATCCCGTCACTGGCCAACAGCGTGGCCAATATCATCAAGTCTTTGTACGGCCGCAACAAAAAGGCGCTGGTCCTCGATCTGGACAATACGCTCTGGGGCGGCATCGTGGGGGACGATGGTGTGGACGGCCTTGCCATCGGACCCGAGGTGCCGGAGGGGCAGGTCTTTGCCGAGTTTCAAAGCTACTGCAAGGCGCTGAAATCCATCGGTGTGATTCTGGCGGTCGATTCCAAAAACGAGGAGGCCAACGCGATTGCAGGCCTCAATCACCCGGACGGTGTGCTGCGTCCCGATGACTTTGTCGCTATCAAGGCCAACTGGGAGCCGAAGGATCTCAATCTGAAGGCGATCGCCGCAGAACTGAGCCTTGGTGCGGACAGCTTTGTCTTTGCCGATGACAACCCGGCCGAGCGCGCCATCGTGGCTGCGCAGGTGCCGGGCGTGGCGGTGCCCGCGCTCGATGGTGCCGAGAACTATATCAAGACGCTGGATCACGGCGGTTATTTTGAGGTCACGGCCCTCTCCAAGGAGGATCTGAAAAAAACCGAGCTTTACCACCAGAATGCCGAGCGTGCTAAAGCACAGGCGGCCTTTACCGATTATGGCCAATATCTGGACAGTCTGGAGATGACGGCCACGATCCGCGGCTTTGAGCCGCTTTACATCCAGCGCATCGCCCAGCTGACCAACAAATCCAACCAGTTCAACCTCACAACGCTGCGCTGCAGCGAGGATGACATCCGCGCAATGGCGGCGGATGCCGATGCGCTCTGCCTGTGCGGCAAGCTGGTGGATAAATTCGGCGACAACGGCATTGTCACGGTAGTGGCGGGCAAGCGTCAGGGTGATCTGCTCGACCTGACGCTCTGGCTCATGAGCTGCCGTGTGCTCAAGCGCGGTATGGAGGATGCCATGATGGACACCCTCATGGCGCAGGCTGCCGCCGCCGGTGTAAAAACCGTTGTGGGCCACTATTACCCAACAGCAAAAAATGCTATGGTGCGTGACTTTTACGCACAGTTCGGCTTTGCCAAAACGGCAGAGGATGCCGAGGGCAACACCGAGTGGAGACTGGAGGTCTCCGGCTATGAGCCGAAGCACCCCCACATGAAGATCGAACGCTGATACGACAGGGAAGATGCTATGAAACGAACCATCCTGCAAAAAGCGGCGGCTGCCGCGCTGTTTGTGCTGCTGACGGCGGCACTGCTGGCGGCTGCGGATTTTCTGCTGGTGGACGATGTACATTCCTACTCCCGGGTCATGCTGCAGGAGCTGTATGCGGACGCGGGCAATATCGACACCCTGTTCCTCGGTTCGTCTCACTGCTACCGCAGCGTAGACCCGGCCGCTGTGGACGCAGCGCTCGGCACCCACAGCTTCAACGCCGGGTCATCTCAGCAGCTGCCTGATGGCTCCTACTATATGCTGCGCGAGGCTGCTGCCGAAAACGACCTTAAAACGGTCTACCTTGAGATGTTCTACACCGGCTATAACGAGAGCCGGTCCGCCAATGTGCCGATGGCCTGCTACCTGCTTACAGACCACATGAGCGCTGCCTCGCCCAACCGGTATGAATACCTGTGGGAGATGGGCGGCCTTGCGGGCTTTGCCGACCTGCTGCTGCCGGCGCGGCACGGCATTGCCTCGCCAAGGGCGATGCCCGCCCTGTGGCGTGCCAAGCTGACGGACGGCTACGACCCGGGCAGCTATGCCTATGTCAGCTATCCCGACAGCGGGGAGGCCTACCGCGGCCGCGGCTTTGTCTACACACAGGGTGTGCCGAAGGACGGCTTCGGCACGCTGCTGGATCTGGACGCCGATGCGCCGCTGTCCGACTTCGGCTGGGAGTATCTGAACAAAATCGCGGATTTCTGCGAGGAAAACGGCATACGGCTCGTCCTCTTTACAGCGCCGCTGCCCAGTGCTTATCTGTATAACACCGACAATTATCAGTCCTATGTGGATGCCCTCAACACCTTCTGCGCGGCGCGGGACGGACTTGTCTACTGGGATTTCTCTCTCTGGCGCGATTGGGATACGCTGCATCTTACGGTGGGCGATTATTCCGATGCGCACCACCTGAACGGTGCAGGTGCGGATAAATTTACCGCTGTTCTCTGTGATACCATCCGCCGCGATGCAGCAGGGGAGAATGTCGCTGACCTGTTTTATGATACGGTCGAGGATAAGCTGACGCTGACGCCGGATGAATCCATCCTGATGAAGGATGTACACTGATACGAAGGAGGCCCCGCCATGATCGCTGTGACATCACCCGGCTTTGTGCTGTTTGCAGCGCTGTTGGCGGGGCTTTGGTATGTCTGCCCGCCGCCGCGCCGCTGGCAGCTGATGCTGGGGGCAAACCTTGTCTTTTATGCCGTGCTGTGCTGGCAGGCATTGCCGGTACTGCTGGCCTGCACCTTTCTGGTCTGGTGGTGCGGGCGCAGAACGGCCGCAAAGGGCACCTTTTATGCAGGGCTGGCAGCTGCGCTTTTTCCGCTGCTGCTGCTCAAATATCTGCCTGCGGCCTTCGGGTGGCAGGGTAAGCTGGCCAATGCGCTGGGCATCGGCTACTTTACGCTGCAGCTTATAAGCTATCTCTGCGATGTGCGCCGCGGCAAGCTTCTGCCGGAGGAAAGGTATACGCGGCTGCTGTGCTATGCCTCGTTTTTCCTCTCCATCACGCAGGGCCCCTTCAACCGCTATGACGAGCTGATGCCCCAGATGGACCGCCCTGCACGATGGGAAAGCGCCCGCGTCTGGCGCGGTGTGCAGCGCAGCGCATGGGGGTATTTCAAAAAGCTGGCGGTGGCTGACCGTGCCGCGGTTGTGGTGGATGCAGTGTTTGCAAACCCCGCTGCCTATGACCGCACCCAGCTGCTGCTGGGATCTGTGCTGTTTACCGTGCAGCTCTATGCGGATTTCTCCGGCTATACGGACATCGTTCTCGGCGTCGGTGAGGTGCTGGGCCTGACGCTGCCCGAAAACTTCCGCCAGCCCTTCTTTGCGGATTCAGTCAAGGATATCTGGGCGCGGTGGCATATCAGCCTCTCCCGCTGGCTGCGGGATTATATTTATATCCCACTGGGCGGCAGCCGCTGCACCAGAGCGCAAAAGGACCGCAACCTGCTGCTCACATTTTTGGTCAGCGGCCTGTGGCATGGTGCAGGGTGGACCTACCTTGTCTGGGGCGGGCTGCACGGTCTGTGTCAGGCGGCGGAAAATCATCTCCCGCCCCGGCGCGGCGGGCGTATCCGGCATGCCTTGCGCATGGCAGGGGCCTTTGGTGTTCTGGTGGGGGCGTTCGTCATCTTCCGTGCCAGCAGTCTGGGCAATGCCGCACAGATCTTCCGCGGCATACTCTGCAACGGCGGACATGCTGTGTTCAGCAACTATTGGGAGCTGGGCCTGACCAGCATGCAGGAGCAGCTGACCCTCTACATGGGTATTGCCTGCCTGCTGGCGGTGGATGTGCTGCATGAGCGCGGTATCTCACTGCGGGAAAAAATCGCCGCGCTGCCCGTCCCGGCCCGCTGGGCGGTTTATGAGATGGCTGTTTTTGCGTTTCTCTTTATGGGGCGCTTTCTCGGCGGCGGCAGCTTTCTCTATGCAAGATTTTGACGATACTGCAATAAATAAAAAGGAATGCGAACCGCAGCGGTTCGCATTCCTTTTGTTTATTTCAATCGCTGGTCAGCACCGAAGAATTTGAACATCTTGCAGCCGCCCAGCATACGGCTGGCGACCTTTTCGGTGTAACGGGCCATAAAAACGGTCTGATCTGTGATGTTGGTCGTGTAGATCGTGGGGCGGTGGGTCAGCATACGGGTGTTGATCAGCTCATACAGTACACTGATGGTCAGCGGCGTGATGTACTCTGTGCCCAGATCATCAAGAATCAGCAGATCGGCCTCCTGACAGGCGGCCAGCCATTCATCCTTGGTGGAATAGTCGAAATGCTCCCGGCCCAGCTGGGCTGCCAGTGCAGCGGCGCTGGTGTACAGCACATCGTGGCCGCCCTCCAGCACAGCATCGGCAATGGCCAATGCCAGATGCGTTTTGCCAAGCCCTGTGTGGCCCATAAAAAGCAGGTTCGGGCTGTTCTGGCTGAACCGTGCGGCGTAGGTCTGGCAGTAATTCAGCAGCTTGCCCATATACTCGCGCGGGGAGATGCCAAGCTCCGGCTCTACGGTGTCGCTGTAGCGTGCAACCTCAAAGCTGGCAAACTGGCAAAGCCCAAGCGGACTTGCGGCGTTGATCTCCTCGCGGCGCAGGCGGCGGGCTGCCTCGGCCACGCAGCTGCAGGGGATACCGCCCCGCATGCCGGTGTCCTCACACAGGGGGCAGCGGTAGGCGGGGGTAAAGGCATTCTCCTCATAGCCGGCCTCCTTTACGGCGGCGGCCAGTGCCTCGTCCGCGCGGGTCAGCGCGGCGCGGGCAGCCTCGATGCTGCCGCCCAGCGCGGCGGCCTTGGCAAGGCCCAGCCCGGCTCGCATGTGGGCGTTGTCAGCCTCGGCCAGTGCCGGGTGGGCGGCGTAGGCGGCGCGGCGGGCGGTCTCGGCCTGCATGACGGCATGCTGCCGCCGGGCTGCGATCTCCCGCTGTGCGGCGCGGAACAGTTCGTCTTTTGTGCGCATGGGTTATCCCTCCTCGTCAAACATCGCAGCCCAGTCGCGGTTGAACAGGTCCTTCTGGGCACTGGCGGCGGGCTGCTGGGCGCTGGGGCGCTCGGTCATGACAATGTTGCTGCCCTCCAGCTGGCCCTGCTTGCGGGCGGCGTCAATGGTCGTGATGCCCTGCGCGCGCCATGCACGCAGGATGCCGTCCACATACCGCACCGTATTTTTGCCGTTGGCCCGCAGCAGTGCCTCGTCGATCATCTCGTGGCCGATGCCCATTTCCTCATGCCAGCGGGCAATCGCGCGGCGCTCCCAATTTGTCAGGGCGCGCGGCTCAACACCAAACTGGGCGGCGGCGTCAGCACACCAGTCCTCGCGCTGCTTGGCGCGCTTGAGCCAGCGCTCGGCGTCCTCGCCGTTTTCCACACCGTCCTCACGCCAGCGGGCCAGCAGATGCGCCACGGCGGCAACGGTGCGCCGACCGATGCGCGTCACCTCGGCGCAGCAGAGCAGAATCACATCGGGCTTCCAGCCGTCAGCCAGATAAAGGTCAACAAGCCGCTGCAGCTCGCTCCGGCTCAGCGTCTTGCCGAAGGCGTTCTGCGCCTCCTGACACAGCACCGCCACATAGGGGTCGTTGATCGCGCTGGCTAAGTCCACATGGGCAGGCTCGGCCGGGGCGGGGGCTGCGCCGCGCTCGTTCACCAGCAGCCCGGCACCCGCCCAGTACTGCAGCGCGCGCTTGGCAGCCTCAATGCTGGGCAGCGCCAGCGCCCGGGCCATCGTGCGGGGGTCGGTGTCGCGGGTCTGCAAAATATACAGCGCCGCCCGGATCGTATCGCCGTCAGTCTGGCGCAGGTGCGTCAGCACAAGCTGCGGCACCGCAAGGGTATCGCCGGTGTTGTCCGCCAACCGGTAGCCCATATCCGCAAACCTCCCCACTTTAATAATTTTATAATTATACCACGCGGCAGCCGATTTGTCCACTTTTGCCCGAAAAACTGCCCAAAAATCAGACTGTGATTTTGGGTAATGCGTTTCTTGTTTTTTGATGCAAAAATTTGTACAATAATACCATAAACAGTTTAAGCATTAAGGGGGATTGCACCATGGCGATGAATCTTGTAAAACTGCCCACCGGTAAGCCGAACCTGCAGCTGCGCGTCAGCAAGGGGCATTATGCCACCAGCCACAGCCATATCAACTATTATATTGATGTCACGCTGACAAAGTTCCGCCTGTCGGAGGCACGCGCGGCTGCAGCGGAGCTGGTGCGGGCCTATAAATCGACGACCATCGTGGATACCATCCTCTGTCTGGACGGTACCGAGGTTATCGGTGCCTGCATGGCAAGCGAGCTGACCAAGGCCGGCTATACGAATATGAACGCGCACCAGACGATCTATGTGGTCACGCCGGAGCATACCACTGGCAGCCAGCTTCTTTTCCGTGAGAACACGGCCCCCATGATCGCGGGCAAGCATGTCCTTGTGCTGGCAGCCTCGGTCACCACCGGCTATACGGTGCAGGGCGCGGTCGAGGCGATCCGCTACTACGGCGGTGACCCTGCCGGCATCGCGGCAATTTTTGCCTCGGTCAAGGAGTGCGCGGGCTACCCGGTGGCAAGCATCTTTGACCCCCATGATCTGCCCGACTATGAGACCTATGACGCCCACAACTGCCCCTGGTGCAGGCAGGGCAAGAAAATTGATGCCCTTGTCAATAGCTTCGGTTATTCCAGTCTGTAAGTTTGTGACGATTTTGCCCCCTCGAAGGAGGGGGCTTTTTGTTGCTTTTTATCGGTTGACGCTCCGTGCTCTGCCCTTTATAATAGGAAGGCTGACTTTTTATAGGAGGAATTGGTTTGAACACGGAAAATCTCAATGGAATTCTTGCACAATACATCCAGCACTGCAAAAGCCGCACGGCGGCGGATGAGGGTACGATCTGGCGCGCGGTGGACTGCTTTGGCGTAAACTGGGATATAGATGACAGCGACTTTCCCGTTATGTTCGGCGATGCAATGCAGCAGGCAAAGCAGGCGCTGGACAATCCGGCGCTGCAGCCTGTCGGCGGTCTGCAGGACCTGATGCTGCGCGATGCAGAGGTGGAGCTTGTGCGCGAGTGCTTCCGCTGGCTCTTTAAGGAGGATGACGGCGATATTACAAAGCGCCGTGGCCGCGCCGAGCTGTTTGCGGATCAGATCAACGGCCGTTTCCGCCGCGTGTTTCCGCGGCTGAGCAAGTATACAATGAATGCCGCGAACGCGCTCTTTTTCCTGAATCTGTGGGAGCCGCACGACAACTACTTTTACCATGCGGCCGAGGCCAAGGCGTGGGCAGAGTATTTTGACTATGAGGCCGATTTCGGCGGCGGTGCGGCGCTGGATCTGCCCCGTTACTATACCATGTGCAATGACCTGCTGCGGGAGCTGGAAAACTACCCCGAGCTGATCGCCCTGCACAAGGCGTATGCAGCGCAGGAGTTGGGCGGCATAGAGGACAGCCTCCATCTGCTGGTCTACGACATCCTGCACACGGCCTACGCCGAGCAGTTTTACCCCAAGGGCTACGCCCGCAGCGCCACCACCAAAGAGCGCGCCAAGGCCGTCAAGGAGAAAAATACCCGCGCTGAGCTGTGCGTCCGCATCGGCGAGTGCGAGCAGACCTTGCAGGAGCTGCTGGCCAGCCCTGCCGAGCTGCCCGATCTGACCGGCTGCAAGATCACCCACAGAATGTTCGGCGCCGGCACCGTGCAGCCCGCAGAGGGACAGTTCATGGTCATCGACTTCAACGGCACGCTGAAAAAGTTCAGCTACACGGCCTCGATGAGCAGCGGCTACCTCAGCGCCGAGGATGCTGCCGTAGAAGCCCGGCTGCAGGCCTATCAGGATTACAACAAAGAAAAAGACCGCCTTGAAAAAGAACTGAAAAACCTGAAGGCGGAACTGATGAAGCTGTAGAGATAGCAGATATTGCAGTCTGCAACTATAGTAACTGCTTGCTACTGACAAAACGGGGGCTGTTGCACATGTGACAGCTCCTTTTGTTCGTGAAATCGAAAAACAAAAAACATATTTTGGTTAAAATAAAAGCATGTGCAACAGATTTCATTGAAAGTTAGAAATTTTCAATGGATTTGTGAGGCACATGCTTTTTTGCTCTGCTCGATAATATGGTTCTTTTTGAAAACGGGTGCTGTGTTTTCAGCTAAGCAATGTTCAGCAGCCTGATTTTTGTAAGGCTAGCGAAACTCAAATAATTTGCATACGGGTACATTCAGCGCCTTGGCAATACGAAAGACAACATCTAAGGAAACTGCACAATCACTGTTTTCGATACGCGACATGTGGGTGCGGCTTATGTCGATCTTATCTGCGAGTTGTATTTGTGAAAGCCCGCTGGCCTTTCGATAATAGGAGATGTTCAAACCTAGTTTGCGATATTCTTCCTGATGTTCATGTTCCATAAGCGTATCACCTCTTACTATATAGCTTATGGATTTTACATTGGAAAGCGACAACGCATGATATAATAAATGCAACAATACATGTTGCATAATAGGAATGGAGGGTGTATAATATACCATAAGATATCAAAATGTTGGGAGGATTTGTATGTTTTGCACACACTGCGGCAATGAACTACCTGTTGATGCAAAATTCTGCACGGCCTGCGGAACACCTATCACGGCGGATGAAGGAAAAAGTAAGGAGAATGAACCCGCCAAAAAGGTATTTGAGACACAAAAGACAAAGCCGAAAGGAAAATTTGAAATGGTCCTTGACAGCTTTGTGACAGTGGCATGCTCTATTATTGTGGGATTTACGGTACTGGGTATCGTGGGTGCAATTATATCACTGTTTTAAGCAAAGGAGGATACAAAAATGTTTTGCCCGAAATGCGGAACGCAAGTAGAAGATGGCGCAGCATTTTGCCCGACGTGTGGTGCAAAGCTGGCAGACACTGCCGGACAGGAAACACCTGAAACCCCGTCTGAGCCGACACCGCCGGAACGCGAGCCGATATACGAAGTGACAGGCCCTGCCCGGTTGGAAGGAATGCCGCGCGTGAAGGATATGATAAAGCATGTATCGTTCAAAAGTTGGATGCTCTTGGCCGTTGTGCTGGTGGTTGCGGTACTGTTTGCAAGTGTCGGCATCCGTATGCTGCTGCTTGTGCTGTTGGTGTATGCAGTGGTTTGTTATTTAACGCTCCACCAGTATTGGACAGCGGCAGGTTTCGGACATGAATTTTCTGTTCAACTACCCGAAGGAAAGACAGACGAAGAGTGGGTACAGGCCATTTTGGAAACATTTGAGTACCCGGAAAAAATCAAGAAAACCGCCTGCACGGACGGCAGCATAGAAATTAAATTCACAGAGGGCGCAGTGGCTTTTGGAGATGCCTATTCTGTAAAAGTATCTGTGCAGGAGGGTATATTGAAAGTATCGGCAGGCGAGCAGGAAACAGCTACAAATTGCCTTGCGGCATCATATGCGGCCAACGAGCTGGCGCAGGCACTCAACTATTTTGCGAATGACATTGTCCTTCCCGCAGATTTTATGCTGGAACAGAAGCAAGTCCATAAAGACAGTTTGGGTAAATTGAAAGGAACGGGCAATAAACTTTATATGGTTGTGGTGGCAGTGGCTATGGTTGGAGGTGCTGTTTGGTTCTATTCTGCTACCAACGATGCCAGCATGGGAATAAAAGACATTTACATTGAAGAGGCTTCCACAGAAATGACAATGGGAGAAGCACTGGACAACTTCTATACGAACGGTAAGTGGAGCAACTACAAAGAAAAAGGCATACAGTATGTCGTATATAAGGCGAGACAGGAAAAATACGATATAGACATAAAAATTGTCTTTACGACAGATGGCGATAACTATACATTGGTTGATTCCGAAATCAACGGTGAACAGGTAGGTGTATACGGTGCATCGGCTTTGATAGCGGCGGCCTATGGGGACGGGATGTCCAAAATTCTGTTGGCATCCAGCTATGCCGATAACTGGACTGCGTGGGATGAAGCGTTCAGTGTGGCACAGGAAGAGTCCGAACGACAAGAAGCCGCAGAGAGCGCCGCTGCATCGGAAAACATTGCAGAGCCGGAATATACCCTTGCACCCGATTACGAAGAACCTTCCTATACCGAAGCCCCGGCGGATGATTATGCGGGGGATTACGGGACGCATGACTATATGTATGACGATACGCCGTATAGCGATGAGGAGTTTGCCAATGGCATGTTGAACTATGGATATTATTATGATGACGATAATGTCATTGTTCCTTATTCTGCTGATGCGTGGGCTGTTGTCGTGTTAGCAGACTATACGCTGAAATCGGGCCCGGGTGTAAATTATGATGATGTAGTGTGGGTTAATGAAGGCGATAAATTGTTAGGCCATTACTGTGATGGCGATTGGGTATTTGTTGCGAATGGGGATTTTACGCTTTACGGTTGGATTCCTGAACCTTATCAGGAATTTGATTGGAGTACTGTTCAATAGAAAACACAAAAGCGTCGGGAGTTCCCGGCGCTTTTTGTATAAAAACTTGTGTAATGTGTAGGGATAAATAACTAAAAGTTCCCTGTGCCGAAATATGACACAGGGAACTTTTTAAAGCGGCTGATGGGAGTCGAACCCACGTCCTCAGCTTGGAAGGCTGATGTACTAGCCGTTGTACGACAGCCGCATAACAATATTTATTATACCTGCCAAAGGATATGTTTGTCAAGCCCGGTGGTGCACTTTTCAAGCGGGTTTTAGGCATTGTAACATTTTTGCCACTTTATTTTACATTTTGCGCTCTTGACAAGGGCGCGGGAAAGCCCCATAATAAATACTGAATCTGTATAATTTGAAAGGAAAGAGGTGCGGCACCATGCGCGTGATTGCCGGAACAGCCCGCGGTAAGAATCTGCAGGCACTGCCGGGCGAGGATATTACCCGCCCGACCATCAACCGTGTGAAGGAGGCTATGTTCTCCAGCGTGCAGTTCCTTGTGCCGGGGGCACGGGTGCTGGATCTGTTTGCAGGCAGCGGGCAGCTGGGTATTGAGGCACTGTCCCGCGGCGCTAAAAGCTGCCTTTTTGTAGACCGCTCTGCCGAGGCACTGGCTGTAGTCAGGGCCAACTGCAAGACAGCGGGGGTTGAGCGCCAGAGTGATATCCGCCAGAGTGAGGCTGAAGGCTTTTTGGCTAACATCCGCGGCCCGTTTGAGCTGGCGCTGCTCGACCCGCCGTTCCACCAGAATACCGTGGCCGCTGTGCTGCCGCTGCTGGCCGCTAAGATGGCTCCCGGCGGTGTGGTCCTCTGCGAAACAGAGCGGGAGGCCGACCTGCCCGAGCAGGCCGGGGCGCTGACTTTGGTAAAGCAATACAACTACGGCAAGATCAAGGTCAGCCGCTATGAGAGAGGGGAAGAGGCATGAACGTAGAAGAATTGCTGGAATTGATGGAGGAAACGCTGGAGGCGGGTACGGCTGTGCCGTTCGCCGCATCTAAGCGGGTGGTCGATGTGGACCGTATGCGCGATATTATTGACGAGGTGCGCAACAACCTCCCTGATGAAGTCCGCGAAAGCAAGAAAATCGTCAATGACCGCGAGCAGATCATGAAAAATGCCCGCATCGAATCGGAAAGTATCATCCAGCAGGCCGAGGAAAAGGCCCGCAACCTGACCAGTGAGCAGGAGATCGTCCGCCGCAGCCAGCAGTATGCGGCGGAGATCGTTACCAAGGCGCAGGCGCAGGCCAAGGAGCTGAGCCGCAATGCAACGGTCTACTGTGAGGGCATTTTGAAAAACTCTGAGGAGGTGCTGGCCCGCAGTGTGGCAGACATCAAGAATGTCCGCATGAACCTGCGCAGCGCCGCCCGCCCGAACCGCGGACAGCAAAAATAATTGCTGTTGTTATTTACGGCACAATTCCGACGAAAAAATCCGTGCTTTTATAAAATTAACGCCGCACCGTGTAAAACGGTGCGGCGTTTTTGCGCCCACGGGCGAAAAAGCGCGGCGGCTGCGCATTTGATGCAAACCGCTGTGTGCAGCCAGCGCCCCTTTGTACAAACTGTGAAAAATCAGTTTACGGCGCAGTTTTTCCCCGTCTGCCCTTGCTTTTTGCAAGATAAAATGGTACTATTATCTTACCACAGGTGGGTAATTGTGGTGAGAATAACAACAAAAGTGGTTAAGCGTGGGTAGTTTTCCACGTTATCCACAGAGTTATCCACAAAGAGAACGCGACATCGTAAAAAAACTTGTCGCAAATTTGTGCAGCCTGACGAAGGGAGGGGGAAGGACAGATGCTGGTCGGTCAGTATGATTACGCCATCGACGCCAAGGGCCGTCTGAATTTCCCCGCCCGCTTCCGTGATGCGATGGGGGAGACCTTCATCGTCACCCGCTGGCTGGATCACTGTCTGGCCGCCTTCCCGGCCGAGGAATTTGAAAAGGTCGCTGCCAAAATCGAGGAAAAGGGCCTTGTCAAGGGCCGCAAGGTCAGCCGTATGCTCTATGCCTCTGCGGTGGAGGTCAGCCCGGACAAGCAGGGCCGCATCCAGCTGCCCGCCAAGCTGCGGGAGTATGCGGGCCTTGACCATGATGTGACGATCATCGGCAGCCGCAGCTTTGCCGAGATCTGGAACACCGAGGCGTGGAACGCCAATCAGGAAACGAGCGATGAGGATTTCACCGCCGCGATGGAAGATCTTGATTTCTGATACTATAGGACGATAGAACATGGAATTTTCACATATCCCCGTACTGCTGCAGCCCTGTCTGGATGGGCTGAACATTGACCCCGCCGGCATTTATCTGGACGGCACCGCCGGCGGCGCAGGCCACAGCAGAGAGATTGCTAAACGCCTGACCACAGGACGCCTGATCTCGCTCGATCAGGACCCGGATGCGGTGGCAGTGGCCACCGAAAGGCTCAAGGGTCTGCCGGCGCAGGTGGTACAGGTCAATTTCCGTGAGGCAGCCCGTGTCCTTGCGGAGCTTGGCATCCCGGCGGTCAACGGGGCCCTGCTCGATCTCGGCGTGTCCAGCCATCAGCTGGACGATGCGGCGCGCGGCTTCTCCTATCACGCCGATGCACCGCTTGACATGCGCATGAGCCAGCAGGGTCCCACCGCCGCGGATCTGGTCAACACCCTTGACCGTGAGGAGCTGACCCGCATCCTGCGTGACTACGGCGAGGAACCCTACGCATGGCAGATCGCCGGCAGGATCGTATCCGCCCGCGCAGAAAAGCCCATCACCACAACGATGCAGCTGGCGGAGATCGTAGCCTCCGCTGTGCCCCCGGCTGAACGCCGCAAGGCAAAGAACCCAGCGCGCCGTACCTTCCAGGCCATCCGCATCGCCGTAAACTCCGAGCTGGATGCACTGAATGAGGGTCTTGACGCCATCTTCGGCTGTCTGGCCCCGGGCGGGCGGCTCTGCGTCATCACCTTCCACAGTCTGGAGGACCGTCTTGTCAAGAATAAGTTCCGCCGCTGGGCGCAGCGCTGCACCTGCCCGCCGGAACAGCCTGTCTGCACCTGCGGGGGTGTGGCCAAGGCAAAGCTGATCACCCGCAAGCCCATCGAAGCAGACGCTGCGGAGCTGGAGGCCAACCGCCGCAGCCGCAGCGCCAAATTGAGAGTGTTGGAGAAAGTATAAGAGGCAAGAACCATGACAACTGTTATGCTGCATGACGGTGCAGCCGCGCCCCGGTTGGAGCGCCCGCAGCCCGCTGTTAAAGTAGTGCGCGGCGGTGATTACGGGCTGAACCGTGCCCGCCGCTTTGCCCGCATGGTGGCGCGCGTGCTTGCGCTGGCCATTGTGCTGGGGCTGGTTATCAGTGTGCTGTACAGCCATGCCAAGCTGACGGAGCTGAGTGGTGAGATCAACGAGGTCAACACCCAGCTGGCCGCCGCCCGCAGCGAGTATGACTATCTCAGCACCCGCATGAGCGATATTACAAGCCGCGCCAGCCTGCAGGAGGTGGCCGAGGGTCAGCTGGGCCTTGTCAAGCTTGACCCCAGCCAGATCACCTATGTCCAGCTGGAGGATGAGAGTGTAATCCAGAAAAGCACCAACACGGCAGGCAAGCTGCTGGGTGAGGTGCGCACTGCGGCACTGAGCCTGCTGAACAACCTGAACCCGTAACAAAAAATATGCAGCTATGAGCCTTTTTGCTGCGCGGCGCGACAGCCGACGGCAAAAAGGCTTTTTGAAATCCTGCACCCACCAAACAGGGGAATGCCGATGCCACAACCAACGAATCAACCAAACATTCCGCCCAGAAGACGCCGCGCCCGCGCGGACAGCGGCATGAAGGCCCGCACCATGTTCTGCGTGGCGGTGTTCATCATTGCCGGGTTCGGCCTGCTGATCTACCAGCTTTATGCGCTGCAGCTGCGCGATGCCGAGCTGTACCGCACCGAGGCCGTGACCCAGCAGATGAAGGACATCACGCTGCCGGCGCTGCGCGGGTCGATCTACAGCGCGAACGGCAAGCTGCTGGCTAAGAGCAACACGGTATGGAACATTGTTGCCGATCCGTCCTCCATTGCAAAGAGCGGCGCCACGGAGGCACAGCTGCGTACCGCCGCACAGGGACTTGCGGATCTGCTCGGCGATGGCACCACGGCGGACGCCCTGTATGAGATCCTGACTGCCAAGAATGCAAGCGGGACGCCATACCAGTACCGTATGCTGGCCAAGAGCGTGGAAAAGCCGGTGGCAGATGCCATTGTAAACTATGCCGATACCTACCGCATGGAGCCGGAGAAGGACGGCGCAACCGGCAAGCGCATCCTCTATCTTTCGACTGAGCAGGCCAGTACGCGCAGCTACCCCTACGGAGAATTCCTTGCATCGGTGCTGGGCTTCTGCAACAGCGACGGCGAGGGTGCCTACGGTCTGGAAAAATACTACAATGAAACGCTGGCCGGAACGCCCGGCCGCAGCGTGGCCGAAACCGATGTCAACGGCAATGCTCTTGCGTCAGGCCAGTCTGATCTGCACGAGGCCATTGACGGCAACAATCTGTACCTGACCATTGACGAAAATGTGCAGGCCATCGTCGAGCAGTACCTGACCGAGGCAATGAACACCTTCACGGTACACGGCCGCGGCAGCGCCATCGTCATGAATGTCAAGACCGGTGCAATTCTGGCTATGGCATCCATTGAGCAGTTTGACCCCAACGACCCCTACAAGATCACGGACGCCAAAATGACGGCCATTCTGGATAAAGAGGAAATCGACGCCGAGGACATCGACTGGCTGGAGGGCCGCCTTGGGGAAAAGGCGGTCAAGGACATCATCGCTGACGGCAGGATCAGCCGCGATAAAACGGTTGATGAGGACGGCAACGAGGTCGCCAGCGAATACACCCAGCTGCAGGGTATGATGCGCGAGGCACAGTGGAAGAATAAGAACATCACTGAGCTGTATATGCCCGGCTCCGTGTTCAAGCTTATCACCGCATCGGCAGGGCTGGATTCCGGCATCATGAGCACCAGCCAGACCTTCTACTGCGGCGGCAGCCTGACCGTCAATGAGGGCAGCGAGAGGTGGGAGCATACCTACCGCTGCGCCGACGGCGATGTCCACTATGAACAGGACATGGCGGGTGCGCTGAACCACAGCTGCAACCTCTGGTTCATTCAGGCAGCTGAAACACTGAAGCCGCAGATATTCTACGACTATATTCAGGCGTTCGGCTTCACCCAGCCCACCGGCATCGACCTGCCCAATGAGACCCGCTGGACAAGCGTCTACAACGCCGAGCAGATGGCGGAGGTCGATACAAACCTCTATACGGCAGCCTTCGGCCAGAACGAGTCCATCACCCCGATGCAGATGGCCACGGCCGTGGCGGCTATTGCCAACGGCGGTTATCTGGTCACCCCCTATGTGGTGGATTCTGTCACCGATAAGGACGGCAACATCGTCACCCAGACCGAGACAACTATCCGCCGTCAGGTCATCTCCGAGGAGGTCAGCCGCCAACTGCTTTCCATGATGGAAAACAATGTCCACGGGGAAGGGAACTACCATTCCTGCGCCAACGCCTATGTGGCGGGCTACCGCATCGGCGGCAAGTCCGGCACGGCAGAGCGCACCGACCGCCATCTGCGCGGTGACGGCGATTATTATAAGATGATGAGCTTTGCCGCTGTACTGCCCATCGATGATCCGGAGATCGAGGTGTTCGTATTGCTGGATGACCCGCGCTGGGTCAAGGACTACGCCAGTCAGGTCGTGGCGCCGGTCGTAGGCAACATCATCAGCGAGATCGCACCCTATCTGGGCATCGAGCAGGACGCCGCCTACAACCCGACCGGCACCGCTAAGGTGCAGACCTGTCTGGAGTACACATGGACGAATGCGCAGGTCACCCTGAACCGTCTCGGCCTCAAGCACAAGCTCATCGGCCCGAGCAGCGGCACCATCGTCTACCAGTACCCGGTGGGCGGCAGCGTGGTTCCCGCAGGCTCGACCGTCTATCTGTACACTGCCACCGATCAGAACGCAATGACCACAGTCCCCGATGTGACCGGCAAGACCGGCACCTTTGCCGAACAGATGCTCCGCGCAGCCAACCTGAATGTGCAGTTCAGCGGGGACAGCGGCGGCAAGGTCGTGGCGCAGGACGTCCAGTCCGGCACAACCGCCGCTTACGGCACCATTGTGACCCTGACGATGGACACCGGGGCCGAAGCCCCCGCCGAGGAAACCCCCGCTGCGGAGGAAAACATCGACCCTGCAAACGAGGCAGGGTGACCCGCCTGCCGCGGCGTACCCTCTATACCAGTAAACCTACCCAAGGAGGTCCTTTTTCATGCAAAAGATTCCTGCCAATGAGCTGCTGGCCGGCCTGACGCTGGCCGAGCCTGTCAGCATCCATGCAGTCGTTACGGACAGCCGCAAGGTCGAGCCGGGCTGCGTCTTTGTCTGCTTCCCCGGCGAGCGTGTCGATGGACACGATTTTGCTGCCGGTGCCTACCGTGACGGCGCCGCCTATATCATCGCCAACCACCCGGTCGAGGGGGTCCCGGCGGACCGCACCGTCATCGTGCCGGACAGCGCCCGCGCCATGATCCGCATGGCCGCCAACTACCGGATGCTTTTCAGCCCCAAAATGATCGGCGTTACCGGCAGCGTAGGCAAGACCACGACCAAGGAATTTTGCTACGCGGTGCTGTCTGCGTTCGGCGCGACACTCAAGACCGAGGGCAACCAGAACAACGACATCGGTGTGCCAAACACCCTGTTCCGGCTGGACGATGCTACCGAGTATGCCGTGGTTGAGATGGGGATGGACCATGCGGGTGAGATCGAGCGGCTGAGCCGCTGCGCCCGCCCGTCCGCAGGCATTATCACGATGATCGGTGTCTCGCATCTGGAAAATCTCGGCACCCGGGAGAATATACTGAAGGCAAAGATGGAAATCTGCACCGGCCTGCCGGACGGTGCCCCGCTGGTGCTGAACGCCGACAATGACCTGCTGCCTGCCGCACAGGTACCGTCCCGTCTGCGGGCTGTCTGGTTCGGCATTGAGGCCGAGGATGCCGATGTCCGCGCAACGGACATCACGGCCGGGGCCAACGGCACGGCGTTCCGCATCGTGGACCGCGAATACGGCAGCTTTGCGGCATCCATCCCCACGGTGGGACTTCACACGGTCTATGATGCGCTGGCAGCCTATGCCGCCGCTACCCGCATGGGGCTGGACGCAGCCCGCTGCGCGGCAGCCTTGGCCGACTACCAAACGACCGGCATGCGCCAGCATATTGTGGAGCATGGCGGCGTGACCTTCATCGAGGATTGCTACAACGCCAGCCCTGACAGTATGCGGGCAGCGCTCTCGGTGCTGAAGGAATTGCCCAACCCCCGCAAGATCGCCCTGCTGGGTGATATGCTGGAACTGGGCACCGCCAGTGAGGAAGGCCACCGCAGCACCGGTGCATGGGCCGCAGACGCAGGGGTCGATCAGCTGATCGCCTACGGCCCCTGCAGCGCAGCCATGGCCGAGGCCGCCAAGGCGCGCGGTGTTGCAACTGTGCATTGCCAAACGGCAGCAGAAGTGCTACAATATTTACGGCAATTCGTGCGCCCCGGTGACGCTGTACTGGCAAAGGCCAGCCACGCCATGGGCCTGGAGCAGCTGCTGCAGGATTTCTACAAGGAATTGCCGCAGGGGTAAAAAACCAAAAGGGCTCCTCCGCAGGGGCACCTCTGGGATTGCACACAGCAATCCCCCCTGTACCTATTGATCGGAGGAATCATTGCATGGAGCAAATCTCATACCTGCTGGCGGCAGGGGCTGTCGGCGGCTTTGCCATCACAGCGGTGGCAGGCAAATTTATGATCCCGGTGCTGCACCGGCTGCACTTTGGCCAGACCATCCGGGAGGAAGGTCCCACCTGGCACAACAAGAAAAACGGCACCCCCACCATGGGCGGCCTCTGCTTTATTCTGGGCATTCTGGCTACGCTGGGTCTTACCTGGGCTATGTTCCGCCCCAAGCTGCCCGACACACTGGGCCTGCCCCAGATGCAGGCGGTGCTGCTGGTGCTGTTTTTGGCGTTCGGCTCGGGGCTGATCGGCTTTTTGGATGACTTTATCAAGGTCATCCGGCACCGCAACCTCGGCCTGACCGAGGCACAGAAGATGATCCTGCAGATCGCGCTGACCTTCGGGTTTATGCTTGGCCTTAACAGTCTGGGTCTGCTTACGACCGAGGTGCAGCTGCCGATCTTCGGGCTTGTGGATATGGGTCTGCTCTACTATCCCATCGCGTTTTTCGGCATCATCTTTTTGGTGAACGCCGTCAACCTGACCGATGGTCTGGACGGCCTTTGCACCGGCGTGACCTTTGTGTCGATGATCGGCTACCTGCTGGCGGGCAGTCTGCTGGGCTTTATCCATGTTTCGCTCGTTGCGGCCGTCACGGCGGGCGCCTGCGCGGGCTTTCTGGTATGGAACTTCTACCCGGCCAAGGTGTTCATGGGGGATACCGGCAGTATGTTCTTCGGCGGTATCGTCACGGCGCTGGCCTTTGTGATGCAGCGCCCTGAGCTGGTGCTTTTCTTCGGCATCGTTTACATCTGGGATGCCATGACGGTCGTGATCCAGCGCGCCTACTTCAAGGCGACCCACGGCAAACGCATCTTCCGCATGACGCCGATCCATCACGCCTTTGAGATGCGCGGCTGGCGTGAGGTCAAGATCGACGGCTTTTTTGCCCTGATCGCTGCCATCGGCGTGGCGATGGGCATGCTGTACATCTGCGTGGCATAACACAGGGCCGGGGCAGCCCCCGGCCTTTGCTTTTTGATTTTGTAAGGGGAGGTGACGGCCCGTGAATACGGCAACCAGCCTTTTAGGGCTTTTGTTTGATCATACCATCGGCAACATTCTGCGCATGCTGGCGGTTATCCGCCTGCCTAAGCTGGAGCGTGGGCCGGTCTCCCACGGGTTTGTGGCAACGCTCATCGTCATTATGGGCTATGGCCTTGTCATGCTGTTTTCGGCCAGCTATTCCAGCGGCTATGCGAACTACGGGGATGTCTACCACTTCATCCGCCCGCAGGGCGTCATTGCGGTGGTGGGCTTTGTGGCAATGCTCATCATCTCGAACATCAACTATCGCGCCCTGCGGTATATGAACGAGAGCTTCTACATCATTACCGTTGTGCTGCTCATCGCGGCGCTGCTCAGCCCGGAGGATACCAACGGCACCTACCGCTGGGTCTACTTTGCAGGCGGCTCCTTCTCGCTGCAGCCGTCTGAGCTGGCCAAGTTTTCTGTGATGCTCTGGACGGCCGATATGCTGGACCGCGACCATGCGCATAAAACATCGATCTGGTACGGCCTTCTCAAGCCTGCACTGCCGCTTGTGCCGATCCTTGTCCTGCTCAAGCTTGAGCCGCACAACTCGGCGATCCTGCTGCTCTGCGCGATCTTCGGCACGATGATCCTCTGCAACGGCTCGGCTATGCGATGGTGGCCGCTGGTCGGCGCGGCGGGCGCGGCAGGCATGATCGCATTCTTAAAGCACCTTGCCAGCGGCGATGGCTATGCAGCCGGCCGTCTGGGCGGCGTCTGGGGCCTGACCCCCACAAACACAGCAGGCATGCAGTGGCAGACCCTGCAGAGCATCTATGCGATCTGCACCGGCGGGCTGTTCGGTGTCGGCATCGGCAACAGCGTCCAGAAGCATCAGTGGCTGCCTTATGCCGAAAACGACTTTATTTTTGCCGTGATCGGTGAGGAACTGGGCTTTGTCGGTGCGCTGGCGCTGATCGCCCTTTTTGCGGCGCTGCTGGTGCAGGGCGTCAGCATTGCGCTGCGCGCCCCTGACCTGTACGGTACCCTGCTGGGCATCGGCATCATCTCTCAGGTGGGGTGGCAGGTATTTCTGCACATCGGCGTCGGCACGGCGCTGTTGCCCAACACCGGCATCAGCCTGCCGTTCTTCTCGTCCGGCGGCACAAGCCTGTTGCTGCTGCTTGGCGAGATGGGCGTTATGCTCAGTATCTCCCGCGCGGGCAATGCGCGGGAAAAGCGCCTTGCCGACCAGCACCGCGCCGAGACGGAGCGTATACTGCAGCACAGCCGCTACCGCAAAACCACGGTGTAACTGCTTGCCTTTGTGCGGCAGATTTTTATATACGGAGGCCAATCATGCGTGTTTTAATTGCTGCCGGCGGCACCGCCGGTCATATCAACCCGGCGCTGGCCATCGCCGGCGCCCTGAAGGCGGCGGACCCAACGGCAGAGATCCACTTCGCTGGCCGGCGCGAGGGGATGGAGTACGGCCTTGTGACCAAGGCCGGCTACCCGTTCCATCATATTGAAATCAACGGTTTTCAGCGCAGGCTCAATCTGGAAAATATCGGCCGCAACCTTGTCGCAATCTGGCATCTGGCCCTGTCCGGGCCGCGTACCCGGAAGATCCTGAATCAGGTTCGCCCCGATCTTGTCATCGGCTGCGGCGGCTATGTCAGTGGGCCAATCGTCCGCGCTGCCGCGCGCCGCGGCATCAAGACGGCCATCCATGAGCAGAACGCTTTCCCCGGCGTGACGAACAAGCTGCTTGCCAAGGAGGTCAACATCGTGCTGGCCGCCAGTGCCGATGCCGTCGAAAAGCTCGGCGCACCGGATAAAACAACTGTTGTCGGCAACCCGGTCCGCCCCGAGGTCCTGACGGCAGACCGTGCCGCCGCCCGCGCCAAGCTGAACGCCGGGGATCGCACGGTCATCCTCAGCTTTGGCGGCAGCTTGGGTGCCGACCGCATCAATCAGGTCGTAGCGGATCTCTGCGCATGGGAAAAGCAAACCAGCCGGAACACACTGCATCTGCACGCCACCGGCAGCCGCGGCGTCAAGCTGTTTGAGAACCTTGAAAAGGAGAAGGGCTTTGCCCCCGGCGAAAACCTGATCGTGACCGAGTACATCAACAACATGCCCCAGCTGCTGGCAGCGGCCGATCTCGTCATTGCCCGATCCGGTGCGCTGACGCTGGCAGAGCTGGAGGCCGTGGGCCGCGCCTCGGTGCTGATCCCCAGCCCCAATGTGGCCGAAAACCACCAGTATTATAACGCGCTGGAGCTGCAGAAGGCCGGTGCTGCTGTTGTCATCGAGGAAAAGAACCTGACAGGGGAAGGGCTGGTCAAGACGGTAGAGGAGCTGCTGAACACCCCCGGCAAGCTGACCGAGATGGGTGCCAACGCCAAGACGCTGGGTAACCCCCACAGTCTGGACCTTATCACCGAAAAGCTGATGGAACTGATGAAGAACTGAAAAGGCAGGCGGCATTTATAGTGCCCTGCTCTGTATGCCAAATCCCAAACGAAAGGAGCCGCTCCTATGGGGAACGACCAGCGCAGCCGCAGGCAGAGAACCGTGAGCGGCTCCGGCGCGCAGAACAACCGCCGTAGCCTCGGCAGCCGCATGGGACTGGAAAAGAGGGAAGGACCCCGCAGAGAGCCGCCCACCGCCCAGCCCCGCGAGCCACGCGCCAGACGCCCGCAGGCGACCCAACAGATCAATCCGCAAAAGGCCGGCTACCGCCCCGGCAGCCCCAGAAAGCAGCGGCGCGTAACGCAGGCAGAGCTGATCCGCCAGCGCAACCGCCGCCGCGCGCTGGGGATTCTGGGTGTATTGGCCGTATTGGCCGTGGGCGCATTCGTGTCCGTCAATCTGCTGTTCAAGGTCACGATCTTCCGTGTCGAGAATTTCGACCGCACCACCCCGGCCGACACCGGCATCTACACAGAAGAAGAGCTGGTCAACGCCCTCGGCATTGAGAAAAACTCCAATCTTTTCGGCTTCTCCACCGCAGAAAAAACTGCACAGCTTGCGCAGCAGTTCCCGTATCTGGAGCAGGTCAGCGTTGAGATCCAGCTGCCGGCAACGGTCGTTATCAAGGTAGAACCGGCAGTCGAGCGGTTTGCCTGCATGTACGCGGGAGGCTGGATGGTACTGAGCGATTCCCTGAAGATCCTGCGCACCGAGGTGAGCCAGCCCGAGGGTCTGATCCTGCTGTCACTGACATTGCCTGCGGACTTTGCACCGGCAGTTGGGCAGCATATCGTGCCGGAAAGCTACAACTCGCTGCTCGGCGGGGAGCAGGCCACCGCGGAAACCGCAGGTCTGCAGGCCTCGGCGGCCCAGACGCTCACAGAGCTGCGGGACGGTCTGCTCTCAAACGGACTGTTTGACGGCGCGACCGCGCTGGACATACGCGACCTGAGTGATATTCAGTTTACCTATCAGAACCGCATACAGGTGCGCCTTGGCAGTGAGATGAACCTCGCCTACAAGCTGCGGCTGGCGGCTGCGGCGCTGGCCGACCCCGAAAAGGGCCTTTCTGCCAGCGATAAGGGTGTGCTGGACATCTCCAACCAGCAGAGCAACGGTGATATCCGCGCGTATTTCTCGCCCGATGACCCTGCACCCACGCCCACGCCCGTACCGGCCGAGACACCGCCTCCGGAAGAATCGGAAGAAAATCAATAAAAAAGGCACCGCCTGCTTTCAATCGTAAGCAGACGGTGCTTTTTTATGCAGCTTTTAGTGGTGTGTACAGGCTGAATCAGACATTCAGCTCGACATGCTGGCCAACATCCTCGGCATTGGCGTCCAGAACAGGCTGAATAACATCGCGCAGGAACTCGGTGACCTGCTCGGCACTGCGGCCGGTGAAGGCCTCGGGGCTAAGCTCAGCCTCAATTTCCTCACGGCTCAAGCCGAAGGCGGGATCAGCCTCGACACGGGCAATCATGTCGTTGGGCTTGCCCTCCTGCTTGACGACGGCGGCAGCAGCCACGGCATGCTCGCGCAGGCGCTCGTGCAGCTCCTGACGGTCGCCGCCCTTCTTGACAGCCTTCATCATGATGTTCTCGCTGGCCATGAAGGGAAGCTCGGCCATAACGCGGGCACGCACGACCTTCGGGTAGACGACCAGACCGTCAGAAACATTCAGCAGAATGTTCAGGATGGCGTCTGCCGCAAGGAAGCCCTCTGCCATCGCAATGCGCTTGTTGGCGGAGTCATCCAGCGTGCGCTCGAACCACTGGGTACCGCTGGTCATGGCGGGGTTCAGCACATCCACCATCAGGTAGCGGCTCAGCGCGCAGATACGCTCGCAGCGCATCGGGTTGCGCTTGTACGGCATGGCGGAGGAACCAATCTGGTTCTTCTCAAACGGCTCCTCCATCTCCTTGAAGTTGGCAAGCAGGCGGATGTCGGTGGCCATCTTCATAGCGCTCTGGCCGAGGCCGGCCACAGCGGACAGAACATTGTAATCCACCTTGCGGCTGTAGGTCTGGCCACAAACCGGCACGACCTTGGCAAAGCCCATCTGGGCGCAGACATCGGCCTCAACGGCCTTGATCTTGGCGGAATCGCCGCTGAACAGCTCCACAAAGCTGGCCTGAGTGCCGGTCGTACCCTTGACGCCTCGCAGGGCCAGCTGGCTGATCTGGTGGTCAATCTCCTCCAGATCCATGTACAGCTCGTTCATCCAAAGGGTGGCGCGCTTGCCGACGGTGGTCAGCTGCGCGGGCTGGCAGTGGGTATAGGCCAGGCAGGGCATGGCCTTGTACTCCTCGGCAAACTTGGCCAGATTGGCCAGCACGCCGATGATCTTCTTGCGCACAAGCTGCAGTGCCTCGCGCATGACGATGACATCGGTATTGTCACCAACATAGCAGCTGGTAGCACCCAGATGGATGATGCCCTTTGCCTTGGGGCACTGCAGGCCGTAGGCATAGACATGGCTCATAACATCATGGCGGACGAGCTTTTCGCGGGCGATGGCATCCTCATAGTTGATATCGTCCTTGTGGGCCTCCAGCTCGGCGATCTGCTCATCGGTGATGGCAAGGCCCTGAGCCTTTTCCGCCTTAGCCAGTGCGATCCACAGCCTGCGCCATGTCTTGAACTTGTTGTCGTCCGAGAAAATATACTGCATCTCATCCGAAGCATACCGGGTAGAGAAGGGAGAAATGTAACGGTTGTGTTGTGCCATAGGGTCAAATCCTCACAATCTTTAAAACTTATAGTTTCAGTATAGCAGAATCGTTCCGAAATATCAAAGTTTAAAGTAGTTCACGCCGCCCTCAAAGATCGGCTGGTATTTGTCACCGGTGACATTTTTGTAAAGCTGCTCGCCGCTGCGCTCACTGTGGCCCATCTTGCCAAAGACGCGGCCGTCCGGGCTGGTGATGCCCTCGATGGCCAGTACAGAGCCGTTGGGGTTGTAGCGCATATCCATCGTCGGGCGGCAGAGCAGGTCAACATACTGGGTTGCGACCTGACCATTTTCGATCAGCTGGCTCAGCAGCTTTTCGTTGCAGACAAAGCGGCCCTCGCCGTGGCTGATGGCGATCAGATGCTCGTCATTGATGTCGCAGCGGCTCAGCCACGGGCTCTTGTTGCTGGCCACACGGGTGCGCACCAGCATGCTCTGATGGCGGTGGATCGTGTTGAAGGTCAGCGTCGGGTCCTCCTCGGTAATGGGGCGGATCTCGCCGTAGGGGACAAGGCCCAGCTTGATGAGTGCCTGGAAGCCGTTGCAGATACCCAAAGCCAGACCGTCACGCTGGTTCAGCAGCCGGTTGACCGCATCGGCCACCGCCGGGTTGCGGAAGAAGGAGGCGATGAACTTGGCAGAGCCATCGGGCTCGTCACCACCGGAGAAGCCGCCCGGCAGCATCAGAATCTGTGCCTGATCCAACTCACGGACAAGTGCCTCACAGCTCTCGGCAACATCGGCGGGGGAAAGGTTCTTCAGCACCAGAATGTGCGGGTCACCGCCTGCGCGGCGGAAGGCGCGGGCCGTGTCGTACTCGCAGTTGGTGCCGGGGAAAACCGGAATGATGACCCGCGGCGTTGCCAGACGCACGGCGGGAGCCACGCGCTTGTTGGCGGGGCAGTCATGCTCCAGCGCAGGTACAAACTCACCGGCCTTGCGGTAGGGGAAAACAGGCTCAAGCTTGGCCTCCCACAGCTCCTGCAGACGGGACAGGTCAATGTTGCTGCCATCAGCCTCCAGCGTATAATCCACGGTGGTAAAGCCGAGGAACTCACCGGCAGAGGGGTCCAGCAGCTCCAGAATGACCGCGCCGTAGGCAGGCTTGAACAGGCCGTTCAGGTCAATGTCATTGGACAGCTGCAGGCCGACATGGTTGCCGACACACATCTTGAACAGTGCCTCGGCTACACCGCCGTAGCCGGGGGTGGCAGCGGCCAGAACCTTGCCCTCGTCGATCATCTGCTCAACGGTCTTGTAGATCGCAATCAGGCTGCCGATCTCAGGCAGGCCGTTCTTGTAGTTGGGGCGCAGAATAACAACAGAGCTGTTTGCCTTCTTGAACTCAGGGCTCTGCACATCACGGGTGTTGCCGATGGCAGTGGCAAAGCTGACCAGCGTCGGGGGTACATCCAGCCCCTCAAAGCTGCCGGACATCGAGTCCTTGCCGCCAATCGAGGCAATGCCCAGACCCATCTGGGCGTCCAGCGCACCAAGCAGAGCGGCCATCGGCTTGCCCCAGCGCTCGGGCTGGTTGTTCATGTGCTCAAAATATTCCTGAAAGGTCAGGTACATATCCTCGTGGTGGAAACCGGCGCAGACCAGCTTGGTCACGCTCTCGACCACGGCCAGATAGGCACCGCGGTAGGGGTCGGCCTCGGTCAGATAGGGGTTAAAGCCCCAGGCCATGCCGCTGCAGGTGGTGGTTTCGCCGTCAACGGGCAGCTTGGCGGCCATAGCCATCGTGGGGGTCAGCTGGTACTTGCCGCCGTAGGGCATCAGCACGGTCGCTGCGCCGATGGTGGAGTCAAAGCGCTCGCCCAGACCCTTCTGGCTGCAGACATTCAGGTCACTGACCATCGACTCCAGCTTTTCCTCAAAGGTGACACCGGCAAACTGCGGCTGCCAGACATGGCCCGGCAGAATATGTGCGCTGGCGTGGCGCTCGGCACCGTTGGAGTTCAGGAACTCACGGGAGAGGTCAACGATGGTCTTTCCATTCCAGACCTCGCGCATCCGCTTCTCCTCGGTCACGGTGGCAACGATGGTCGCCTCAAGGTTTTCCTCGGCGGCGTACTTCATAAAGGTCTCGGCATCCTCAGAAGCCACGGCCACAGCCATGCGCTCCTGGCTCTCGGAAATCGCCAGCTCGGTTCCGTCCAGACCCTCGTATTTGCGTGTAACCTTATTCAGGTCGATGTGCAGGCCGTCAGCAAGCTCGCCGATGGCAACGGACACACCGCCCGCGCCGAAGTCGTTGCAGCGCTTGATCAGGCGGCAGGCATCCTCGCGGCGGAACAGACGCTGCAGCTTGCGCTCGATGGGGGCGTTGCCCTTCTGGACCTCAGCGCCGCAGGTCTCAAGGCTTGTCAGCTTGTGTGCCTTGGAGGAGCCGGTCGCACCGCCCACACCGTCGCGGCCGGTGCGGCCGCCCAGCAGGATGACCACATCGCCGGGGGCGGGTTCCTCGCGGCGGACATGGCTGGCCGGGGTGGCACCCACGACCGCGCCGATCTCCATGCGCTTGGCGGCGTAGCCGGGATGGTACAGCTCTGCAACCTGACCGGTGGCAAGACCGATCTGGTTGCCGTAGCTGGAATAACCGGCGGCAGCGGTCGTGACCAGCTTGCGCTGGGGCAGCTTGCCGGGCATCGTTTCAGAGACAGGCTTCAGCGGGTCGGCTGCGCCGGTCACGCGCATGGCCTGATAGACATAGCTGCGGCCGGACAGCGGGTCGCGGATGGCACCGCCGATGCAGGTTGCGGCACCGCCGAACGGCTCAATCTCGGTGGGATGGTTATGGGTCTCGTTCTTGAAGAGGAAGAGCCAATCCTGCTGCTCGCCGTCCACATCGCACTTGATTTTGACGGTGCAGGCGTTGATCTCGTCACTCTCGTCGAGATTTTTGAGGATGCCGCGCTGCTTCAGGGCCTTGGCGCCGATTGTGGCGCAGTCCATCAGGGTGCGGTTCTTCTTGTCGCGGCCGGTCTCGGCGCGCAGCGCCATATAACGGTCAAAGGCGGCCTGTACCAGCTCGTCATCAATCTTGACATCGTCAATGATCGTGCCGAAGGTGGTGTGGCGGCAGTGGTCAGACCAGTAGGTGTCGATCAGCCGGATCTCGGTGATGGTAGGGTCACGATGCTCGGATTTGAAGTAATCCTGACAGAACACGATGTCGGCGTGATCCATAGCCAGACCCTTCTCGGTGCGGAATGCCTCCAGTGCGTCATCGTCCAGCGCGGTGAAGCCGTTCAGCGTCTCGACCTCGGTGGGGATGGCAAACTCCATTTTCAGGGTGGTACGCTCCTCAAGGGCGGCCTCGCGGGCCTCCACAGGGTTGATGACATACTTCTTGACCGCATCCAGATCCTCGGCGGTCAGCTCGCCGTCCAGCAGGTAGACGCGGGCGGAGCGGACATCCGGGCGCTCGCCCTGACTCAGCAGCTGGATGCACTGGCTGGCAGAGTCGGCGCGCTGGTCAAACTGGCCGGGCAGATACTCGACCGCAAAGACCGTCTTAGCCTCGGGCAGGGTGTCATAGGTCACATCCACCGGCGGCTCGCAGAACACGGTGGGGATGGCCTGCTGGAACAGCGCGCTGTCGATACCCTCGACATCATAGCGGTTCAAAAGACGCAGGCCGGTCAGATTTTTGATGCCGACCAGATCGACAAGCTCATGGAGCAGACCCTGTGCTTCGCCATCAAAGCCGGGCTTCTTCTCGACATAAATACGATATACCATACTATTTCCTCCTGAGAGTTGATTTTGCAGGAAGTGACGGACGGAAAGCCTTCCCCCTTGGGGGAAGGTGGCCGAGGCCCCGTCCGAGGCCGGATGAGGGGAAAGTGTACCGCGTATCCCGTTGACGGATTGCTGCGGAAAGTTTGCCCTCATCAGTCACCTTCGGTGACAGCTTCCCCCGATGGGGAAGCCCTTTTACTGCATCGCGGCCAATGCCCGTGCGCCGATGTCGCTGCGCTTGTGCAGCTTGTCAAAATGGATGCTCTCGGTCGCGGCGTAAGCCTTTTTCAGCGCCTCGGACAGGGTGTCGGCAGTGGCCGTTACGCCCAGCACACGGCCGCCGTTCGTGACAAGGCGGCCCTCCTTGACGGCGGTGCCGGCGTGGTAGACGGTCACATCGGCCGCGTTCAGCTGGCCGTTGTCAAGGCCGGTGATCTCCTTGCCCTTCTCATAGGCAAGGGGATAGCCGCCGCTTGCCAGAATAACACAGGCGGCCGCGCCATCGCGGAAACGAACCTCAGTCTTGTCAAGCGTGCCGTTTGTGGTGGCCTCCATAATGGTCAGCAGGTCGCTTTCCAGCAGGGGCAACACGACCTGTGTCTCAGGGTCGCCGAAGCGGCAGTTGTACTCAATGACCTTGGGGCCGTCGGGCGTCAGCATCAGGCCGAAGTAGAGGCAGCCCTTGAAGGGGCAGCCCTCGGCCTGCATGGCGGCCACTGTGGGCAGGAAAATCTCCTTCATGCAGCGGTCGGCCATCTCGGGCGTGTAGTAGGGGTTCGGAGCCACCGTGCCCATGCCGCCGGTGTTCAGACCCTCGTCATGATCCAGCGCGCGCTTGTGGTCCATGCTGGAAACCATCGGCTTGACGGTCTTGCCGTCGCAGAAGGACAGCACACTGACCTCAGGACCGGTCAAAAACTCCTCGACGACCACATGGTTGCCGGACGCACCGAACTTTTTGTCCAGCATGATCTCCTTGACGCCGTCAGCAGCCTCCTGCTCGCTCTGGCAGATCAGCACGCCCTTGCCGAGCGCCAGACCGTCTGCCTTGATGACCACAGGGTACTTGCCCTCGGCCCTGATGTAATCCATGACCTTTTCAGGATCATCGAATGTCTCATACCCGGCGGTGGGGATGCCGTACTTCTTCATTAAATCCTTGCTGAATACCTTGCTGGCCTCGATGCGCGCCGCAGCCTTGTCCGGGCCGAACGCGGGAATGCCGACAGCGGCCAGTGCGTCCACCATGCCCAGCGCCAGCGGGTCGTCCTGTGCAACGACCACATAGTCAAAAGCTTCGTCCTTGGCAAACTGCACCATGGCGTCCACATCGGTGGCGGGGATAGCCTTGCAGCGGGCATCATAGCTGATGCCGCCGTTGCCGGGTGCGCACCAGATCTCGGTGCAGCGGGGGCTTTTTTTCAGCGCGCGGATGATGGCGTGCTCACGCCCGCCGCCGCCTACAACCAGAATTTTCATGATGTGACCTCCTAACATAAGGCTTCCCCCTAGGGGGAAGCTGTCACCGAAGGTGACTGATGAGGGGTGGTCTTGCCGCAATATCCTATGTGCGGGTGGCTGCGATACTGCTGCCCCTCATCCGGCCTCGGTCGGAGCCTCGGCCACCTTCCCCCGCAGGGGAAGGCACACCTCTTACAAACATCAACAGCCCGCGACGACAAAACGCCGCAGGCGCGTTGAAAAAGGCTTAGTGGTGGAATAAGCGGATGCCGCAGAACGCCATCGCAATGCCGTACTTGTTGCAGGTGTCAATTACCTGCTGGTCGCGGATGGAGCCGCCCGGCTGCACAATGGCAGTCACGCCGCTGCGGCGTGCGCGCTCAATGTTGTCGCCGAACGGGAAAAAGGCATCGCTGCCAAGGCTGACACCGGTCACGGCATCCAGCCATGCGCGCTTCTCCTCAGCAGTCAGCGGAGCGGGCTGCTCGGTAAAGGTCTCAGCCCACACATCATCACCGATGACATCCTCCGGCGTTTCGCCGATATAGACATCAATGGCGTTGTCGCGGTTGGGCTTGGCAATATCCTCGCGGAAGGGCAGGCCCAGCACCTTCGGCATGTGGCGCAGCTGCCAGTTGTCGGCCTTCTGGCCTGCCAGACGGGTGCAGTGTACGCGGCTCTGCTGACCGGCGCCCACACCGATGGTCTGGCCGTCCTGCACATAGCAGACGCTGTTGGACTGGGTGTATTTCAGCACGATCAGGCTGATGATAAGATCGCGGCGCTGCTCGGCGCTCAGGGTCTTGTTCTCAGTGACGAGATTCTGCAGCATCGTGGCATCAGAGATTTCCAGATCCTGACGGCCCTGCTCAAAGGTCACGCCAAAGACGGTGCGGGTCTCAAGAGGCTGCGGCTCATAGCTGGGGTCGATGGCAACGATGTTGTAGTTGCCCTTCTTCTTGCCCTTGAGGACTTCGAGGGCATCGGCATCGTAGCCGGGGGCAATGATGCCGTCGGAAACCTCATGCTGGATGAGCTTGGCGGTGGCCAGATCACAGACATCGGAAAGTGCGATCCAGTCGCCGAAGCTGGACATGCGGTCGGCACCGCGGGCGCGGGCATAGGCGCAGGCCAGCGGGGAAAGCTCGGTCTCGGGCGCAATGTGGTACATGGCGCGCAGCGTGTCATACAGCGGCAGGCCGATGGCCGCACCGGCGGGGGAGACATGCTTGAAGCTGGCGGCGGCGGGCAGGCCCAGCGCCTTCTTCAGGTCACGCACCAGCTGCCATGAGTTGAAGGCATCCAGAAAGTTGATGTAGCCGGGGCGGCCGTTCAAAATCTGAACCGGCAGCTCGGAGCCGTCAGCCATATAGATGCGGGCAGGCTTCTGGTTGGGGTTGGTGCCGTATTTCAGCTGAAATTCGTTCATGTTAGCCCTCCACAGCGGTGTATTTGTTCAGAATAATATCCTCATAGCTGCCGGTCTCCAGCGCAATGCTACGGACAAACAGGCTGACCTTGTTGTCATCATTCAGGCTGGCCCACAGCTGCTTGGCAAGCTGGTCGGCATCGTTCGTGTCGATGGCAACGCGCAGCGGCTCCCCCGCAAAGCTGGGGATGGGCGCACCGTTCTTGACATAGGTGCTGATGAAATGTCCCTCACCGGCCACAGGCTGGGGGTAGTCGAAGGTCTGGCGCTGGACGCTGGCGGCGTTGCCCTCGTTGGATTTGACAATGGAGAGCTTGTAGCCGCCGCGGCGCATATCCACCACGCCGGAAATGCGCGGCGTAAAGTTGGGGGCGTCATCCTCATAGGTGCGGGTGGCCAGCGCTGCCTCAAAGCTGTAGCCGGGGAAGAGGTTGCCGTTCATGAACTGTGCGATCGTATCGGTCTGGTCGCCGTTGGTCACAACGGTGGTCTCCCGCAGGGTCAGCACCGCATTGTAGATGATCAGATGCGGGTCCTCCAGCTTGGCGGGGTCAGCGGCTACCGTGCGGATGCCGCCCTCAATCGGCTCAAACACGCGGTTGCGGCTGTTGGCGCTGCGGCCCATGATCCAATAGGCAACAAATGCCTTCTGGCCATCAGAGCTCTGCCCCAGCACAATGCCGCGGCCGGGGTAGTCGTTCCCGGCAAGATATTTGTACAGATTCTTTTTCATTGTTTATACCTCGTCACTGCACACCATGGCCAGCGCCTTGGGCAATAGCTGCCACTCGGCCTCGACCATGACGCGCTTCTGCAATGCCTCGGGGGTGTCGCCGGGCTGCACAGCCACAGCCTTCTGCAGCAGGATCGGCCCGCCATCGCACTCCTCATTGACAAGATGGACGGTGGCGCCGGTCAGCTTGACGCCGCGGGCCAGCGCAGCCTCGTGAACCTTCAGCCCGTAGAAGCCCGGCCCGCAGAAGCTGGGGATCAGGCTCGGGTGGACGTTCAGAATTTTGTTGCGGTAGGCCGCGATGACCTTTTCGCCCAGTACGCTCAGGAAACCCGCCAGCACCACAACATCAATGTTGTGGCGCTGCAGCTCCTCCAGCAGGGCAGCATCAAAGGCGGCGCTGTCCGCATACTCCTTACGGCTGACAACAGCGCTCTCCACGCCGAAATTGGCGGCCCGCTCCAGCGCGTATACGCCGGGCTTGCTGGCAATGACCAGCGTGATCTTTCCGTCAGGGTTTTCGCCGCGGCGCTCACTTTCCAGCAGGGCCTGCAGGTTGGTGCCGCCGCCCGATACCAGTACCGCTACACGCTTCATACCAGCTCGACCCCGTCACCCTCGACGATGGTGCCCAGACGGTAGGCGTCCTGACCGTTGGCCTGCAGGATTTCGATGGTCTTGTCCGCATCCTCGGCGGCGACGGTCAGCACCATGCCGACACCCATGTTGAAGGTGTTGAACATGTCATGCTCGGTGATACCGCCCTCGCGCTGCATTACCTCAAACAGGGCAGGGGTGCGCACATCGGCCTTGGCGATGCGGGCTGCACAGCCCTTCTTCAGGCTGCGGGGGATATTCTCATAGAAGCCGCCGCCCGTGATGTGGGACACACCCTTGACCGTGATCTGCTCCATAACAGCCAGAACCGGCTTGACATAGATCTTGGTGGGGGCCAGCAGGGCCTCGCCCAGCGGCTTGTCCATGCCGTCAAAGGTCTTTTTCAGCACATCGGGGTCATTGTCGATGTCAAAAATTTTGCGCACCAGCGAGAAACCGTTGGAGTGTACACCGGTGGAGGGCAGGGCAATCATGACATCGCCGGGCTGCATCGTGGAGTTGTCAAGGATCTTGGCCTTATCCACAACGCCAACGGTGAAGCCGGCCAGATCGTACTCCTCCTCCGGCATCATGCCGGGATGCTCGGCGGTCTCGCCGCCCACCAGAGAGCAGCCCGCCTGCACGCAGCCCTCGGCTACGCCCTTGACGATCTCGGCAATCTTCTCAGGGATGTTCTTGCCGCAGGCAATGTAATCCAAAAAGACCAGCGGCTTGGCACCGGCGCAGATGACATCGTTGACGCACATGGCCACGCAGTCGATGCCGATGGTGTCATGCTTGTCCAGCAGCATGGCAATGCGCAGCTTGGTGCCGACGCCGTCCGTGCCGGAGATCAGGACCGGATGCTCGATGCCGGTGCAGTCCAGCTCAAACAGGCCGCCGAAGCCGCCCAGACCGCCAATGCAGTTCTCCGTCATCGTGCGGGCAACATACTGCTTCATCAGCTCTACTGAGCGGTATCCGGCGGTAATATCCACGCCCGCAGCGGCGTAGCTGGCAGAATAACTTTTTTCCATAATCGAAATATCTCCCTTGCGAATGGATTCGTAGGGGCGGATTCCTGTCCGCCCGTGGGTGGGATTGCCGTTTGCAGGCGCATAGGGAATGCGCCCCTTCGGTTACAATTTCTTATTCGGGTTCGACACGCTCAACGGCTTGTCGTAGATGATCTCCATCGTCTCGGTGGGCGGGTTGACCGGATATTTGCCGGTAAAGCAGCCGGTGCAGTAGCCGCAGCTGCTGTGGATGCCCAGCTGCTGGACATGCTCAATGCTCAGGTAGCCCAGCGAATCGGAGCCGACCATCTTGTTGATCTCCTCGACCGTGTGGCCGGTGGCAATCAGGTCTTTCTCATCGGGGATGTCGGTGCCGAAGTAGCAGGGGTGAACAAAGGGCGGGGCGCTGATGCGGTAATGCACTTCCTTGGCACCGGCCTCGCGCAGCAGGCGGATGGTGCGGGCGCTGGTCGTGCCGCGCACGATCGAGTCATCGACCAGTACAACGCGCTTGTCCTTGACGGTGGCGGAGATGGCGTTCAGCTTGATGCGCACGCTGCTCTCACGCTGGGCCTGAGTGGACTGGATAAAGGTGCGGCCGACATACTTGTTCTTGATAAAGCCGACGCCGTAGGGGATACCGCTCTCCTGCGCATAGCCGAGCGCGGCGTCCAGACCGGAATCCGGCGCGCCGATGACAACATCGGCCTCCACAGGATGCTCCTGCGCAAGGAAACGGCCGGCCTGCAGGCGGGCTTCATGCACGCAGGTGCCCTCAATGATGGAATCGGGGCGGGCAAAGTAGATGTACTCAAACACACACAGGGTGTGGGGGGCGGTGCCGCAGTGATCCTCGATGCTGCGCAGACCCTCGTGGTCGGCAATCACAATCTCACCGGGCTTGACATCGCGCACAAATCGGGCGCCCACCGCATCCAGCGCGCAGCTCTCGCTGGCAAAGGCCCAGCCGGAGCCATCGGGCAGCTCGCCGATGCAGAGCGGGCGGAAGCCGTGCGGGTCGCGCGCGGCGATAAGCTTGGTGTGGGTCATGATGACCAGACTGTAAGCACCCTCAATGTCATCCATCGTGCGGCTGACAGCCATCTCGATATTGGGGGTCAGCAGACGGTTCTGGGTCAGCAGGTAGGCAATTACCTCGGTGTCGGAGGTGCCGTGGAAGATAGAACCGCTCATTTCCAGCTTGCGGCGCAGCTTGGGGGCGTTGACCAGATTGCCGTTGTGGCAGACAGCCATGGCACCCTTGCAGTGATGCAGGATCATCGGCTGCGCGTTGGACCGGCTGCGTTGACCGGCGGTGGCATAGCGCACATGGCCGGTAGCCATCTTGGCACCTTGGGGCAGCTCCTCCAGAACGCGCTTGGTGAAAACCTCGCTGACAAGGCCCAGATCGCGGTAGCCGGAAAGCACACCGTCCACATTCAGGGCGATGCCGCAGCTCTCCTGCCCGCGGTGCTGCAGCGCGTACAATGCGCTGTAGACGGCGCTGACCATATCGGTCGCGCCGGTTTTATCGTAGATACCAAAGACGCCGCACTCCTCATGCAGGCCCTCGGCATAATGGGAAAATTCGCTCATCTTTTGCTCCATTTATCGGAATGTTAAAACCGTAGGGGCGGATAGGAAATACACCCCTACGGAAAAGGCGCATAATGGAATGTGCGGCAGCCTGAAGGCAGGCCGCCCTGCACATCACCTGCAAAAAGCAGCTTAGCCCAGCAGGCGCTTCATGACCTCCTGATAGGCATCGGCCTCACCGCCCATGTTGCGGCGGAAGAGGTCCTTGTCCAGATGGGCACCGGTGGTGGCATCCCAGAAGCGGCAGGTGTCGGGGCTGATCTCATCTGCCAGAATGATGGTGCCGTCAGGCAGGCGGCCGAACTCGAGCTTGAAGTCAACCAGACGGATGTTGGCGTCCAGCATGATCTTCTTCAGCACTTCGTTGACCTTGAAGGCGTACTTGGCGATGGTGTCCAGCTCCTCCTGAGTGGCCAGATCAAGGGCCAGGGCGTAGTAGTGGTTGATGAACGGATCATGCAGATCATCGTTCTTGTAGCTGTACTCGAGAATGGGGGTCTTGAAAACCTTGCCCTCGGGCACGCCCATGCGCAGGCTGAAATGACCGGCGGCAACATTGCGCACGATGACCTCCAGAGGAACGATCTCGACCTTCTTCACGAAGGTGTCGCGGTCGTTGACTTCCTCGACATAATGGGTGGGGATGCCCTCTTTTTCCAGCTTCTGCATCAGAGCGTTGGACAGCTTGTTGTTGACAATGCCCTTGTCGCGGATGGTGCCCTTCTTCTCGCCGTCACCGGCGGTGGCATCGTCCTTATAGTGGACCATGACGATCTCGGGATCGTTGGTGGAGAAAACCTGCTTTGCCTTGCCCTCGTACAGCTGCTCTTTGACTTCGTAGTTCATGATAAACGCTCCTTTTAAAGATTGATGATGGATAAACAAGTGTGATGGACTTACAGCGCGGCGGCCTCAGCGGCGATGGCTGCGTCCTTTTTTTCAATGGCGGCGGCGGTGTCAGCCCGGAACGCATCCAGCTTTTCAGCCAGCGCGTCATCAGCCACGGCGAGGATCGCCACAGCCAGATAAGCTGCATTTTTGGCACCGTTCAGCGCCACGGTCGCAACGGGGAACCCGCTGGGCATCTGCACGGTGGCCAGCAGGGCATCCAGACCGTCCATGGCACCGCCCTTCATCGGGATGCCCACAACGGGCAGCGTGGTGTTGGCGGCAAAGGCCCCGGCCAGATGGGCAGCCATACCGGCTGCGCACAGGATGACGCCGTACCCGTTGGCGCGGGCCGACTTCGCAAAGGCGGCGGCAGCCTCCGGCGTGCGGTGGGCAGAAAGAATGTGGGCCTCATACGGCACGCCGAATTCCTTCAGTACCGTGCAGGCGGACTTGACTACCGGCCAATCACTGTCAGAGCCCATGATGATCGCAACTTTTTTCATGCGGTTAGTAACCTCCCTTACAAAGCAAAACAGCGCAGTGGCCTGTCAGGGTACACTGCGCTGCGGTCATAATGTGAAAAGGGTATGATGGTACAGAACGCCCGCGCCAAAACCAAGCTGCTGCATTGCAATTGCCACGGAAGATCCTCCTTTATATAAAGTAAGATATTGTCCTGTGCTTTAAGTGTAAACTCTGGGAAAAGAAAATGCAAGCACCCCGCGGACATTTCAGCCAAACTACCACCCGGCCGGGTTTTAAACGGTACTTTTTGTCGTTTTTGATGGGTTCTTTAGGGCAAATGTCATACTTTGTATAATACCGCGAAATCCTGTCTGCCGATACGCCGGAAGCTATGCGGCAGAACCTGCTGAATAAGTTTCCTGTAATATTCGGCACAAATTTCGTCTGCGTCAAAAAAGCTGCGCAGGCAGGTGTTTTCCTGTCTGTGCAGCTTTGGTAAAGACTGCGCGGCCGAGTTTGCGCCCCTTATGCATGGCGCTTTTTATCCAGGCGGATCTTGTCCGAGATCATGGCAATAAATTCCGAGTTCGTGGGCTTGCCGCGAAGATTGTGGATCGTATAGCCGAAGTAGCTGTTCAGCGTGTCCACATCACCGCGATCCCATGCTACCTCAATGGCGTGGCGGATGGCACGTTCCACGCGGCTGGCGGTGGTCATGTTGCGCTTGGCAATCTCTGGATAAAGGCGTTTTGTGACGGCATTGATGTAGCCGTGGTCCGCGATGGTCAGCAGGATGGCATCGCGCAGGAACTGATAGCCCTTGATGTGGGCCGGCACACCGATCTGGTGCAGGATCTCAGTGACCGTCAGCTCGTCACTGTCGAGCGAGGTAAGCTGCGGGCGGGCCGTGTTGCCTGCAGCCTTCAGCACACGGCTGACCAGCACGGTCTCGTCAAACGGCTTGACGAAGAAGAACGAAAATCCGCTGTCCAGCAGCTCCTGCTCGATCTCCTCACTCTGGAAGGCCCCGGTAACGAAGAAGGTCGTGCGGATGCTGCTGGTGTTCTGGGCCTCGTAGCGCTGCTTGACAGTGATGGCGTCCAAGTCCGGCATAAAGGCATCCAGCAGCACAGCCTGCGGATGGATCGTCAGCAGGGTCTCCAGCGCTTTGGCACCGTTCTTTTCGCAGATGGTCACTGAGACGCCCTTTTCCTCCAGAACATGGCGGCAAAGTGCAGACACCTGCGGGTCCGTGTCGGTCATTACAAATTTGATCTTTTCCATCGTCACATATCCTCCATACTTTCTGAGTTGCGCGTTGTCCGCGCATCGACCCCGTTTTGTTGGGCTCCTCGTTTACAATGGAAATTTTACCATAAATTACCAGCTTTCGCAAGTGGTTCGACACGACTTTTCTCTTATTTAAGCAAACTTTCGTTCGACAGCTTTCTCTCTATTTCGCCGTATTTCGGCACAGACTTACACAATCCTGCTCAATTTTACGCTTTTTGCACGCTTTCGGCCGCAGGTCGCGGCGGTCAGGCCTTTTTCTGCTATTTCCGGCGGTGAAGTCAGGCGGCGGCGTCTGCCTTTTCCAGCATCGTTGCCGCAAAAATCGCATACCCCTTCGCGGGGTCGTTTACCAGCACATGGGTCAGCACTGCGGCAAGGCGGCCGTTCTGCACAATCGGTGAGCCGCTCATTCCCTGTACGATACCGCCTGTTTTTTCGAGCAGCGTCTGATCGGTTACGCGGATCAGCAGATTGCGGTTTGGGTCTGTTCCGGTCATAGTCACCCGCTCAATGCGCACGGCATAGGCTTTGGCGGCCGTTCCCTCCACGGTAGCCCAAAGCTCGGCGGGGCCTGTGGTGACCTCCTGCAGGTTGGCAACCTCCACGCTTTGCCCCGCTGCCGGGCCGCTGTAGCTGCCGTATACCCCCGCCGTATCGTTGGCCAGCACTCTGCCAATCGGCGATGCCGAAAACTCCCCGCGCAGCTCGCCCGGGCTGCCGGCAGCGCCGCGTATACAGCCCGTTACCGTCACAGGCACGATCTCACCGGATAGTAGTGTCAATTCTGCGCCGGTGTCGGTATCGCTGATGGAATGGCCCAGCCCGGCAAAGGTGCCGTGCAGTGGGTCGATAAAGCTGAGCGTCCCGATACCCGCACCCGAATCCCGTACCCAGATGCCTGCCTTGTAGCAGCCGTTCTCGTCCCGAGTCGGCGTCAGCACCGCCGTACATTGGCTTTCGCCGCGTCTGTAAAGCACAGTCAGCGGTGCACCGCCCGCCGCCTGTATGGCGCTGGTCAGATCCTCATTGCTGCGCACCGGCTGCCCATTTGCCGAGATGATGAGATCCCCCAGCCGCAGCCCCGCCGCCTTGGCGGGATTCTCGCTGCCCAGCGCCGTGTATCGGTCAGAGAATGCCACGACCAGTGCGCCATCGGAAAACAGCTTGACCCCGAAGGGCGTACCGCACAGCTGCACCGTGCGCCGTGCTGTGGTGACTGCGCGCACCGTCTTGACAGGAACCACCCCGAACAGTGCCAGCGTAACATTGCTGCTTGTGTCGGGCGCGGTGCTGTCCGCAGGCACAGCGCCCTGCTTATTGCGGGCAGAAAGGTACGGCAGCGAAGCGATGCGCAGCTCTGCTGCCGGTTCATCGGTGTAAAGTGTATCCGGCAAAGCTGCTGCCAGCCCGGCAATGACTGCCGTTCCCAGCAGTGCCAGCAGCGCAGCCGCTGCCGCCGCCAACCGCCATTTTCTTTGCATCTGCATCCCTCACTTTGGGATAGCATGTGCAGCCAACAGGCAGATTATGTCGGCCATTCCTCACAAGGCAACAAAAAAAACAGCGCAGATAAGCAATTATGCCAATCTGCGCTGTTTTATTTATGGTGCAGCCAACAGGACTTGAACCTGCACGTCTTGGACACTGGACCCTAAAACCAGCGCGTCTGCCAATTCCGCCATGGCTGCACAGCAGTATTAGTGTAGCAACTTTGGCGTGTTTTGTCAATGGTCTTATTCCGCCGTATCGGCCGGAATGACGCCGCTTGCATCGGCGCTGACAGGGTCGGCATAAACGGCATAGCGCTGAGTCGTATGGGTCAGGATACCGAAGGGGTAGCAGGTGTACAGAATGACACTGGGCTCTGTTGCCCCCAGACGCACCTTGTCAATATCGGTTTCCAGAATGACCTGCATGTCGGTCACCTGATAGGTGAAATCGCCCCAGTCGGTTTCCAGATGGATTGTTGCCCCAAGCTGTACGGAACCGAGGTCTGAGAAGTAGGTGCCGGTGTGCGCACCGATAAGAACGGTGCCGTTCTCGCCGGGCAGTACGCAGTCGCTCTCGGCGCGGCAGCCGGCGCCCCGGCTGAACTGGCTCTCGCTGTCACCCCAGTAGAGCGCGCAGTCCACCTTGGTGCCCTCAACCCAGATGCGGCCCAATTTATCCCCGTAAGCAACCGTGTCATGCGCGGCCTGGGCGGCATCGACCTGCTCCTGCCGCTTTGCGGCGGCCGCCTCCGCTGCCAGACGCTCCGCTTCTGCGGCGCTTGCAGCCTCGCTGGCAGCGCGGGCTGCCTCCTCGGCTGCTTTTGCGGCAGCCTCACTGGCTGCCGCCTGACTGGCCGCGGCGGCAGCTGCCTCGGCCTCCCTCTGCCGATTTTTGGAGAGGACCAGCGCCGCACCAATGCCGATGCAGACCGCCAGCGCCAGTGCGCAGAGGGCAAGACATCTCGTCAGCCGGGGGTTCATCTGCGGTTCTCCCGGGCGGCAAGGTAGGCGGCAGGGCCGCTCTGGTAGAGATCGCCGCCGTGGGCGTCCAGCAGAACGGTCAGCGGGAAATCCCGGACGACCAGCCTGCGCACAGCCTCGCAGCCCAGATCAGGCCATGCGATGACCTCGCAGCTTTGGACGCTGTCAGCCATAAGGGCACCGGCCCCGCCGATGGCTGCCAGATAGACTGCGCCGTTCTGCACGACTGACTGCTTGACGGCCTCACTGCGCTTGCCCTTGCCGATCATACAGGCAAGGCCCAGATCGAGCAGCCGCGGGGTGTAGGCATCCATCCGGCCCGAGGTCGTTGGCCCGGCGGCACCGATGGCACAGCCCGGGCGCTCCGGCGTGGGGCCGACATAGTAGATTGCTGCGCCCTCGATGGGGAACGGAAGCTGCGCGCCCTGATCAAGCAACTCCATCATGCGGGCATGGGCGGCATCGCGGGCGGTATAGACCACACCGGACAGCAGCACGGTATCCCCGGCCCGCAGGGGGGCCAGATCCGCCTTGGAAAGCGGTGTTTGTAAAATGTATTGCATCAGCGGCCCTCCTGTTCCCGCGCGCGGCGGCGCAGCTCCTTATATTCCTCATGGTGGCGGTTGACAAATTCCAGCTCTGCCATCGTAATATCGAGCGGCTCGGCGCGTTTGCCGTCCTCATCCAGCGGGATGTCTATGCGGGAGGCTTTTCGCTCCTGCGACGGGCGCGTCTTTTCCTCCGTTTCGTCCAGTGGAATATCAATGGTCGGTTTCGGCATCGGTCACACCTCCCGGCTGGCGCGGCGGGTCACATGGCAGCTGATGTTGACTGCGACCGGCAGGCAGGCCACATGGGTGGGCTTCTGCTCAATGGCGACGCCCAGACAGGTCGTGGCACCGCCAAAGCCCTGCGGGCCGAAGCCGGTCGCGTTGATGGCGTCCAGCAGCTCTTTTTCCAGCGCAGCATAATACGGGTCGGCGTTCGGCTCATCCAGCGGGCGCAGCAGGGCCTTTTTGGCAAGGGCTGCGCAATGGTCAAAGCTGCCGCCGATGCCGATGCCCAGCACAATGGGCGGGCAGGGGTTGGCACCTGCCTGCTCCACCGTATCCAGCACAAATTTTTTCACGCCCTCCACGCCGTCGGCAGGCTTGAGCATGGCAAGACGGCTCATGTTCTCACTGCCGGCACCCTTGGGGGCAACGGTGATCCTGCAGCCGCTGCCGGGGACGAGATGCACGGTCAGGAACGCCGGCGTATTATCTCCCGTGTTGACGCGCTGCAGCGGGTCCGCTGTGATGGACTTGCGCAGAAATGCCTTTTCATAGCCGCGGCGCACGCCCTCGTTGACGGCCTCCGTCAGATCGCCGCTGATGTGGGCGTCCTGCCCCAGCTCGATAAAGACACAGGCCATGCCGGTGTCCTGACAGATGGGCAGCTCCTTATTGGCTGCCACGACCAGATTTTGCTGCAGCAGACCGAGTGTTTCGCGGGCGAGCGGCCACGGCTCGGCAGCCTCAGCCTGATCGAGCGCCGCCTTCACATCGGAGGGCAGCTTTGTGTTTGCTTCGATGCAGAGTGCCTCCACCGCATCAACGATGGCAGCAGCAGAAATTTCACGGATGCTCATACGCGCGCCACGCCGCTTTCCCGTGCAGCCTGTGCAACGGCTGCGGCTACGGCATCAGCCACACGCGGGTCGAACGCCTTAGGCAGAATGTTTTCCTCGTTCAGCTCGTCCGCCGGGATCAGCGCGGCGATGGCCTGCGCGGCAGCCATCTTCATGGCGGGGTTGATGTCCCGGGCGCGGACCGAGAGCGCACCCTTGAAGATGCCGGGGAACGCCAGCACATTGTTGACCTGATTCGGGAAGTCGGAGCGGCCGGTGCCGATGACCCGGACGCCCGCCTGTTTGGCAAGGTCAGGCATGATCTCGGGCGTGGGGTTGGCCATGGCAAAGACGATGGCATCCTTTGCCATTGTGGCGGCCAGCTCGGGGGTAAGTGCCCCCGCAATGGAGGTGCCGATAAAGATGTCAGCGCCTTTGATGGCCTCCGCCAGACCGCCGGACAGCTTTTCGGGGTTTGTTTCCTCGGCCAGCTTGCCCTTGTGACCCTCCAGCCCGGCGGGGCGGCCGGGCAGCAGGATGCCATGCTCATCGACCGCGATGATGTTTCTGGCACCCGCGACCTGCAGCATGTGGATGATGGCCGTGCCGGCGGCGCCGGGGCCGTTCTGGACGATCTTGACATCCTCGATGCGCTTGCCAACGACCTTCAGGGCGTTGAGCACACCTGCCAGCACGATGATGGCGGTGCCGTGCTGATCGTCATGGAACACAGGGATCTCAAGGTCGCGTTCAAGCTCTGCCTCGATCTCAAAGCACTCCGGGCTGCGGATATCCTCAAGGTTGATGCCACCGAAGGTCGGCACAATGGCCTTGACCGCTGCGATGACCTCCTCCTTTGTCTTGGCGTTCAGACAGATGGGGAACGCATCGACACCGCCGAACTCCTTGAAAAGCACGCACTTGCCCTCCATGACCGGCAGACCGGCCTCGGGGCCGATGTTGCCGAGCCCCAGCACGGCGGTGCCGTTGGTGACCACGGCCACGGTGCGGCCCTTCATCGTGTAGGTGTAGACATCGTTGGGATTCGCCTTGATCTTGCGGCAGGGCTCAGCCACGCCGGGGGTGTAGGCGGTGGACAGCGCATCGCGGTCCTTACATTCGCAAAGGCTCTGTACGGCGATCTTGCCGGGGAATTTGCTGTGGAGTTCAAGCGCTGCTTTGTTATAGTCCATGGGGATACCTCTCCTTACTATATAATTTTACTTTCCGTAATGGTGCTCGGTAGGGGCCGGACATGTCCGGCCCGCAGCCTTGCCGCCAAATCGCTATGGATTTTGTGTTGAGGGCAGGGCATGCCCTGCCCCTACAGAGTTACTTCTTTTATTCATGGTGTACCGGCGCATAGTCCGGCTCCAGCTTTATGACGCAGAAATGATCAGGCCATTTTTCCTGCACGGAATTGCGCAGGGCGCTGACCAGCCTGACACCGCGGTGCTGCTTGTCGGTCATGTACTCGGCAGGCACGGCGCAGTCAAAGATCACATTGGTATGGGTCGGGCCGGGCACGATGCGCAGGTCGTGAATGTTCGCCAGCGGCTCAAGCTTGCAGATCTCCTGCTGCAAGAATGCCTTCAGCTCGTCCGCATGGGGGTCGCCGGTCACGACCGGGTCAAAGTGTATCGTGGCAATCAGGCCGTCCTGTACCAGCAGGTCGCGCTCAATGCGGTCAATGACATCATGGCTGTGCATGACATCATTCTTGGAATCCATTTCCAGATGGAAGCTGACCAGCCGGCTGCCGGGGCCGTAATCGTGGATCATCAGATCGTGTACGCCCAGCACACCGGGGTAGCTCATCGCCTTTTTTTCGATATGCTCGACCAGCTCCGGGTCGGGTGCCGCACCGAGCAGCGGATTGATGGTATCGCGCACAAGTGCAGCGCCGCTGTACAGGATGAACGCCGCCACACCAAGGCCCATCAAACCGTCCAGACGGGTAAAACCGGACAGCTTTGTCAGTACCGTGGCAGCAAGGACTGCGGCTGTGGTGATGACATCGTTGCGGGCATCGGCGGCGGTGGCCAGCAGGGTCTCAGACTCGATGTCCGTGCCGATTTTGTGGTTGAGCCTTGCCATCCAGAGCTTGACAAAGATGGAAGCCGCCAGCACCGCGACCATGACCCAGTTGAAGTCCACAGCCGTGGGGTGCAGCACCTTTGCAAAGCTTTCCTTCAGCAGCTCAACGCCGATGACGAGGATCATGACCGAGACAGCCAGCCCGGCCAGATACTCATACCGGGCGTGGCCGTAGGGATGCTCTGAGTCGGCCGGGCGCGCGCCAAGCTTAAAGCCAAGCAGACTGACGATGTTGGAGCTTGCATCAGACAGGTTGTTCATACCGTCGGCGGTCACGGCCACGCTGCCGGTCAATACGCCGACAGCGATCTTGCCGCCCGCCAAAAGCAGGTTGCATACCACGCTGACGATGCAGGCCAGATTGCCGTAGGCCGTGCGGACGGCGCGGTCCTCGGTCTTTTCATGGTTTTTGATAAAGGCTTTTATCAGAAATTGTATCAAACAGGAACGCCCCTTTTTAGAAAACGGCAGACCGTGTCAGGGTCTGCCGTTTGTATGGATGGTATTGATCGGGCGCGATTTAGTCGCGGACGATGCAGGCGTCGCGCTCGGGTCCGACAGAAATGTACTTGATCTTGCAGCCGACCAGCTCCTCCAGACGCTTTACATAGTCCTGAGCAGCCTTGGGCAGATCCTCAAACTTGCGCACACCGGTGATGTCGCAGTGCCAGCCGGGCACGGTCTCCACAACAGGCTGGGCATCGTCCAGCGTCTTGCCCATCGGGAAACGGGTCGTGGTGGTGCCGTCGGTCAGCTTGTAGGCGGTGACGATGGGCACCTGCTCCATATAGTCGAGGACATCGAGCAGGGTCAGGGCCAGCTCATCGCAGCCCTGGCACTGTACGCCGTAGCGGCTTGCCACAGCGTCAAACGGGCCGACGCGGCGGGGACGGCCGGTGGCAGCGCCGTACTCATGGCCGTGCTCACGCAGCACATCCTTCTCGGCCTCGGTCATAGCCAGCTCGGTGGTGAAGGGACCCTCACCGACACAGGAGGAGTAAGCCTTCATGATGCCGATGGAGAGATTCAGCTTATGGCCCGGGATGCCGGCGCCGATGGGGGCGTAGGCAGACACGGTGTTGGAGGAGGAGGTGTAGGGATAGATGCCGAAGTCGATGTCGCGCAGTGCGCCGAGCTGGGCCTCGAACATGATCTTCTTGCCCTCGCGGTCGGCCTTGTCGAGATAGTCGCCCACATCGCAGATGTAGGGGGCAAACAGCTTGGCGTACTTCTCGCACCAAGCCCACATCTCGTCAACGCTGACAGGCTTCTGGCCGTAGATGTTCACCATCGTCAGGTTCTTGGACTCAACGATCGTCTCCAGACGCTTCTTGACACCGGCGTCCATGTGGACGAGATCGCCCATGCGCAGGGTCTTTTTCATATATTTATCGCCGTAGCTGTAGGCGATGCCGCGCTTGGTGGAGCCGAACTGAGCGCCGGTCTTGGACAGGCGCTCCTCCTCCAGACCATCCTGTGCCACATGGAAGGGCATGGTAATGGTCGCGCGGTCGGAAATCTTCAGGTTCTTGGGGCTGATCTCAACACCCTTCTCGGTCAGGGAGGCGATTTCCTTCTCGAGGTGCTCGGGGTCGATGACCATGCCGCCGCCCATAACGCAGACAACATCCGGGCGCAGAATGCCGGAGGGAATCAGGTTCAGGATGAATTTGCCGCGCTCGTTCTTGACGGTGTGGCCGGCGTTGTCGCCGCCCTGATAGCGCGCAACGATGTCGTAATTCTGGCTGAGCAGGTCAACCATGCGACCCTTGCCTTCATCGCCCCAGTTGATACCGGTGATTGCAGTAAGCATACCTTTTACCTCTTTCGTAAAAAACACAATAGGCATTTCAGCCTTTTCCGGAATCCCCGGGATCCGCTGCCGTTTACTATTATAGCATAGCCGTCAAGGGATTGCTATAGCCTTTTTGTACAAGATTTCGCGGCAGCGTTTTCCGGCGGCGGGGTTTTCATCAGATTTTCATTTTACTTTTTCAAAAAAGCGTGTATAATGTTATGGTATGCAATTTTATAAAGAAACAGGAGATACCCATGAAACTGACTCATATCCATCGTCTGACGGCCCTTGGTCTGGCTGTCGGCATGACCGCCGCCCTGACCGCCTGCGGCAAGGGCAAGGACGAGGCAGCCGCCTCCACCGCCGAGACAGCTGCGACCTCCGACACCGCCGCCACCGGCGAGACCGCCGATGATTCCGCCTACGCTTATCTGGCTGACTTCAGCTTTTCCGATGCGTTTGATGAGAACGGCTACCTCAAGGGCGTGACCGCTGCCGACTATGTGAACCTGCCCGATGACTACGCCGACATCACGATCAGCGCCGATCTCGGTCAGGTCAGTGAGGACGAAATCACCAACTACATCAACACGAATGTCCTTGCCAGCTTTGCCACCGACACGCAGGTCACCGACCGCGCCGCGGCGGACGGCGATACCGTCAACATCGACTATGTGGGCCGCATTGACGGCGTTGCCTTTGACGGCGGCGACAGTCAGGGCAATGGCTACGACCTGACCCTCGGCAGCGGTACCTTTATCGACGGCTTTGAGGATCAGATCGTCGGCCACACCCCCGGCGAGACCTTTGATGTCACCGTCACCTTCCCCGAAAACTACGGCAACGCGGACCTGAGCGGCAAGGAGGCTGTCTTTGAGACGACCCTGCACTACATCAAGGAGTCCGTCACCCCCGAGCTGACCGACGACTGGGTGAAGGAGAATCTCTCCGCCACGATGAACCTGAACAACATTGACGAGCTGAAGGCGTTTGTCAAGAGCACGATGCTCTATGACAATCAGGCCAGCGAGGTCTACTCCGCCCTGCACGACAAGGTCAGCTACACCGATGAGCTGCCCCAGATCGCGCTGGACTACTACCGCGATGTGCTGCTGTACCGCATCTACACCTACGCGCAGAACTACGGCACCACCATGGACGCCCTGCTTGCCTCCGGCATGATGGGCAGCAGCTATGACAATGTGGACGCCTACCTTGCGGATGCGCACGACAGCATCCGCTCCATCACCCAGCAGGCCCTGCTCATGCAGGCTGTGGCCGAGAAGATGGGCTTCCGCTGCGACACCGCAACGATGAACGCCGATTTTGGCCGCTACTACGGCACGACCGACCCCACCCAGTATGTGACCGCCTACGGCGAGAACTATGTCAAGATGAATGTGCTGCAGAGCGATGTGATGCAGAACCTTATCGACAATGTCAAGTATGAGTAAGCGGTCTTGACCGCCCTGCGCCCCCGACACCCGCCGGGGGCATTTTTCTTGCTTTTTGCCGCAAAAGTCTATATAATAGTACCATCCAAACGGGTCGGCACCGCTGCCGCGCCCGGATTCTGAGTTAGTAAGGAGCCTTCTCCCATGCCGCTGATCATCCCGAAAAACCTGCCCGCCTATGACGAGCTGCAGCAGGAAAATGTCTTTGTCATGCATCAGGAGCGCGCTATGAGCCAGCACATCCGCCCGCTGCGCATCCTGATCCTCAATCTGATGCCGACCAAGATCGTGACAGAGACCCAGCTGGCCCGCCTGCTGGCAAACAGCCCGCTGCAGGTGCAGGTTACCTTTTTGCAGACTGCCACCCACAGTACGACCCACACCGCACCCGAGCATATGAAGGCTTTTTACAAGACCTTTGATGAGATCCGGAACGAGCGCTTTGACGGCATGATCATCACCGGTGCCCCCATTGAGGATCTGGACTATGAGGCCGTGGACTACTGGGACGAGCTTTGCCGGATCATGGACTACACCAAGGAAAATGTCTACTCGACGATCCACCTTTGCTGGGGTGCGCTGGCGGGCCTGTACTACCATTTTGGCATCCCCAAGGTACATCTGAACAAAAAGATGTTCGGCGTGTTTGAGCACCGCGTCACCCGCCCGTCCAACCCGCTGGTGCGCGGCTTTGATGAGGTGTTCTATGCCCCGCACAGCCGCTGGGCCGGGCTGGACCGCGCCGCCATTGATGCCTGCGGTGATCTGCGCATTCTGGCCGAGAGCGATACGGCTGGCCCGATGCTGCTCTCGACTGAGTCGGGGCGGCAGATCTTTGTCATCGGCCACCCAGAGTATGACAAATACACGCTGGATAAGGAATACAAGCGCGATGTGAAAGCCGGTAAGCCCATCAACATTCCCTGCAACTACTATCCCGAGGATGACCCGGACCGCGACCCGCTGTTCCGCTGGCGCGCCCACGGCTACCTGCTCTACACAAACTGGCTCAACTACTATGTGTATCAGGATACGCCGTATGACCTGACCCATCTGGAAGCATTGGAGAAATAATTATGCCGAAAATCAGCGCCTGTATTGTGGCGTACTGCGATTATGAGGAGGTATGCGCCGCGGTGCACAGCATTCTGCAGCATACCCCCGCCCCTGATTTTGCCCTGTATGTGGTCGATAACGGCAGCCCTGACGGCTGCGGCCAACGGCTGGCCGGGACCGACTTTGGTGACGCCCGCGTTACCGTTCTGCCGCTGGCGCAGAATCTCGGCTTCGGCAAGGGGCACAACGCGGTCATCCCGCGGCTGGACAGTGCGGTGCATTTCATCCTGAACCCGGACATTCTTTTGACCGGGGATGTGCTTGAGCCGATGGCCGACTGGTTGCTGGCCCGGAAGGGCGCTGCCATGGCCACGCCGCAGCTGCGCTACCCGGATGGACGGCTGCAGCACCTGCCCCGCCGCAAGCCCACCCCCTGGCTGCTGCTGGCGCGCCAGCTGGCCCCGCGCTTTGGCGGCTGCTTTGCCAAGGCCGATGACCACTACACGATGCAGGACGAGGACCTGAGCGCGCCGCGCCGCATCGAATTCTGCACCGGCAGCTTTATGGCGGTGCGCACCGATGTTTTTAAGGAGATCGGCGGCTTTGACCCCGCGTATTTCATGTATGTGGAGGACGCCGACCTGACCCAGAAGGTGCTGCAGAAGGGCACCGTCTGGCTGGCCCCGCAGTTTTCCGCCATCCACGCATGGCACCGCGCCCCGATGCGCGATGCAGGCAAGTTCAAGATGCAGCTTGTCAGCATGGGGCGGTATTTCAAAAAGTGGGGCTGCGGGAAAGGAACGGTTTGACACGGCAAACCTCTTGACAACTGTTTTTATCTGTGGTACATTTTACCTATAGCAAGGCCGCTGACCGACGGAATAGCGTGGGGTTTACCACGGGGGACGCGGCATGATGACTTGCTTTTTAAGCCGACCGTCTGGGCTGCATACACTGGAGTATGGTGTGTGCAGCCCATTTTTGTTTAACATGGAGGTATCGTTATGCTGAGCGACATCGAAATTGCACAGGCCGCCGAAATGAAGCCCATTACGGAGATTGCGGGCAAGCTGGGCCTGCAGGGCGAGGACATCATCCCTTACGGCCATTATAAGGCCAAGCTCAATCATAAGCTGGCCAAAAGCGACAAGCCCGAGGGCAAACTGATTCTCGTCACCGCCATCAGCCCCACGCCCGCCGGTGAGGGCAAGACCACGACCAGTGTGGGTCTGGCCGATGCCATGAACGCCCTTGGCAAAAAGACGATGCTCTGCCTGCGTGAGCCCTCTCTGGGACCTGTGTTCGGCATTAAGGGCGGCGCGGCCGGCGGTGGCTATGCACAGGTCGTGCCTATGGAGGACATCAACCTGCATTTCACCGGTGACATCCACGCTATCGGCACCGCCAACAACCTGCTGGCCGCCATGATCGACAACTCGATTCAGCAGGGCAACCCGCTGAACATCGACCCCCGCCGCATCACATGGAAGCGCTGCATGGACATGAACGACCGCCAGCTCCGTTTCCTTGTGGACGGTCTGGGCGGCAAGGTCAACGGCACCCCGCGTGAGGACGGCTTTGACATCACGGTCGCCAGCGAGGTCATGGCGGTGTTCTGCCTTGCTACCGACCTTGAGGACCTCAAGGCGCGGCTGTCCCGCATCGTCTGCGCCTATACCTACGACGGCCAGCCTGTCACAGCCGGTCAGATCGGTGCTGCCGGTGCCATGACTGCCCTGCTGAAGGACGCCCTCGACCCGAACCTGGTCCAGACGCTTGAGCACAACCCCGCCATCATCCACGGCGGCCCGTTCGCCAACATTGCGCACGGCTGCAACAGCGCCATTGCCACTAAGCTGAGCCTGAAGCTGGCTGACTATGTAGTCACCGAGGCAGGCTTCGGTGCCGACCTTGGTGCTGAGAAATTTTTGGACATCAAGTGCCGCTATGCCGGCCTGAACCCCGCTGCCGTTGTGCTGGTGGCCACCGTCCGCGCGCTGAAATCCCACGGCGGCGTGGCCAAGCCCGATCTGGGCAAGCCCAATGCCGAGGCCGTGCGCGCGGGCGCTGTCAATCTGGCCCGCCATATCGAGAATCTGCAGGGCTTTGGTCTGCCGGTCTGCGTGGCGATCAACGCATTCCCCACTGATACAGACGAGGAAATGGACATCATTTACGATGTCTGCAAAAAGGCCGGTGTGCCCTGCGCACTGAGCGAGGTCTTTGCCAAGGGCGGCGAGGGCGGTAAGGCGCTGGCCGAGACCGTGCTGTCTATTCTTGATGACAGCGCGCGCGTCCATTATACTTATGAGTTGGATGCACCGCTGACCGATAAGATCGAAGCGGTTGCCAAAAAGATCTACCGCGCGGGCGGGGTAAGCTACACCGCCGCCGCGAAAAAGACGCTGGACGAGTTGACGGCGCAGGGCTACGGCAATCTGCCGGTCTGCATCGCCAAAACGCAGTATTCCTTCAGTGACAATGCCAAGCTGACCGGTGCGCCCGAGGGCTTTACGCTGAATGTGCGTGAGGTTCGGCTCTCTGCCGGTGCCGGGTTCGTGGTCGTAATCTGCGGCAGCATCATGACGATGCCCGGCCTGCCCAAGCACCCTGCTGCGATGGACATTGATGTAGATGTCCACGGCAAGATCACCGGCCTGTTCTGATCGTCTGCACTAGCCATACAAAACACCCCCTCCGGGTCTGCAAAAGCAATGTTGACATCGCTTCTGCAGCGGCCCGAAGGGGGTATTGCTTTGTACGGTCAGGATATGGCGGGGGAGCGTTCAGCTTTATGCCTCGCCGGTATGCTCTGCCTGCTGTTTCTCCTGCTGTTCAATATCGGGGGCTGTACCGCCGCCCGGCATCTTATGCCCGAAGGACGGCACAAAGAAGTATTTGCGGATGACGAAGATCAGCGCAATGGCCCCCACACTGACGAGGTTCTGAACGGCATCCTCATGACCGACGATCATGTGGCGGGCAATGGCGTAGAGCAGCACCTCCAGCACGCTGCCGGGGCTGTGCTTGGCGAGCATCTTGATAAACTCGATGCCGATGACAATATCCAGCGCCCGCTCAAGGAAGGTGTGCACCTCCATACTGTCGGCATCTGTCAAAAGCCCCGGCATGAGGTTGAGCAGCGGCACAATGCTCATCAGCAGGGCGATCAGCACAATGCCTGACAGCACGACCTCCAATATGCCGGCGGCCTCGGCGATCTGATCGCGGAAAATGCGCTTGATCCATTCCTCTCTGCCGTGCAGGGCGCGGTTGGTCAGGCGTCGTCTGGGTTCGTTCATGGGTCGCTCCTTCCAAGGTTGATTTTTCTGCCGCAGCGCACAGCTCCGCCCGCCAGTGCGGGCCGTACTGCGGAACGGACAGTATTTTGTAAAATTATAGCATATTTTCTAAGGCTTTTCCAGCGGATTTTTCATTACAGAAAAAACTTGTCAAAAACGCTTGACAATCGCGGCGGTATCCGGTATAATCTAATGCGTTGTCCGCCTCTGTAGCTCAGTCGGTAGAGCAGGGGACTGAAAATCCCCGTGTCATTGGTTCGATTCCGATCGGAGGCACCATTTTTATGCGGCCGTAGCTCATCTGGTAGAGCGCCACCTTGCCAAGGTGGAGGTAGCGAGTTCGAGCCTCGTCGGCCGCTCCAGATAAGACCACCCTTCGGGGTGGTTTTTTTGTACCCGAAACGCGAAAAATAGGGCATACCCTGCATTTTGCCCATTGACACCCGCATATGCACAACGGTATACTTTAACCGTTGTCGTACAGTATCAGTGCTGCGGGCGTATGCAAGCGCCATGTCAGCGGTTGGAATTGCGCGGTAATGCTAAAATGTTCGCTGCCTGTGGCAGCAGAACGATTGCGGTATTTTATAAAAGGAGTGCGGAATCATGAAAAACAATAACAACATCAAAACCTTCGTTGCAGTTGGCATCGGCGCAGCTCTCTTCTTTGTTCTGGGCCGTTTTGTGGCGATTCCCAGCCCGGTGCCCAACACCAACATCAGCCTGCAGTACGCCGTTCTGGGCCTGCTGGCGGCCATGTACGGTCCTGTAGCCGGCGGTCTGATCGGCTTCATCGGCCATGCCCTGATTGACCTGTCCTGGGGTGGCATCCCGTGGTGGAGCTGGGTCATCGCCTCTGCCTTCACGGGCGTTGTTGTTGGCCTGTTTGCCAAGAAGCTGAATGTGCAGGAGGGCAACTTCAACAAGGCCAAGTTTGCCATGTTTGCCGTTGCAAACCTTATTGCGCATGCCGTTGCCTGGATCGTGGTTGCCCCCGTGCTGGATATCCTGATCTATGCCGAGCCTGTCAAGAAGGTCTTTGCACAGGGCGCCTTTGCCGCTGTGTCCAACATCATCACGGCTGTTGTGGTCGGCGGCCTGCTGATTCTGGCCTACACCAAGACCATCGCCAAGAAGGGCTCTCTGGACAAAGAGTAACCTCGACAAAACCCGTATGCCTTCCCACGAATGCGGGAAGGCTTTTTGCTTGTGACATCACCCTGCGAGGTGCCGTATGGCTGAAACCAAAACCCCGATCATATCCTTCCGTAATTTTTCCTTCCAGTACCGCGCGCAAAAGCAGCCAACCCTGCACGACATTGATCTGGACATCTACCCGGGCGAGCGCGTGCTGATTGCAGGCCCGTCCGGCAGCGGCAAAAGCACACTGGCGGCCTGCATCAACGGTCTGAATCCCTTCTCCAACCCCGGCGAATGCAAGGGCAGTCTGATTGTGGACGGTGTTGACGCGCCCCACAGCAGTATCTTTGAGCTGGCCGGGCATGTGGGCACCGTGCTGCAGGACCCGGACGGCCAGTTCATAGGGCTGACCGTGGGGGAGGACATTGCCTTTGCGCTGGAAAACAGCTGCACCCCGCAGGACGAAATGCACGAGATCACCCGCCGTGCCGCAGAGCTGGTCGGAATCGAAAACCACCTCGACTATGCGCCGCACGAGCTTTCCGGCGGGCAGAAGCAGCGCGTCAGTCTGGCGGGCGTTATGGTCGATCAGGTCAAGGTGCTGCTGTTTGATGAACCGCTCGCCAATCTGGACCCGGCCACCGGCAAGCAGGCCATTGAGCTGATCGACACGATACAGCAGAAAACCGACACTACGGTCCTGATCATTGAGCATCGTCTGGAGGATGTGCTTTGGCGCAGCGTGGACCGCATCGTGCTGGTCAATGACGGCCGGATCTTGGCCGACCTGCACCCGGATGAGCTGCTTTCCGGCTCTCTGCTGGCGGAAAACGGCATCCGTGAGCCGCTCTATCTGACGGCGATGCGGTATGCCGGTATTGACATCACGCCGGAAAAGCACCCCGCGCATATTGACTCGGTCGCGCTGGACGAGGCCGATACGGCGCGGCTGCAAACCTGGTTCAAGGCGGAGCCGCTGCCTGCGCCGAAGCCGACCCCCGCCCCGCTGCTTGAGGTCAAAAACCTCAGCTTTGGCTACAGCAAGGACCAGCATACCCTGTCGGATGTCAGCTTTACGATCGGCAGGGGGGAGATGGTCAGCATCGTTGGCCGCAACGGTGCAGGCAAATCCACCCTCTCCAAGCTGATCTGCGGCTTTGAGACGCCTGACTGCGGAGAAATATGGTTTGACGGTAAGAATCTCAAGGGCGAAAACATCCGCCGCCGGGCCCGGCACATCGGCTATGTCATGCAGAACCCCAACCAGATGATCTCCAAGACGATGATCTTTGACGAGGTCGCCATGGGCCTGCAGGGCATCGGTCTGTCGGAGGACGAGATCCGCGCCCGGGTCGAGGAAACACTCAAGATCTGCGGTCTGTACCCGTTCCGCAACTGGCCGATCTCCGCCTTGAGTTTTGGGCAGAAAAAGCGTGTCACGATTGCAAGTGTGCTGGTGCAGCACCCGGAGCTTATCATTCTGGATGAACCGACAGCGGGACAGGATTTCCGCCATTATACCGATATTATGGAGTTTCTGCGCGGGCTGAATGCGAAGGGCATGACCGTCGTGATGATTACCCACGACATGCACTTGATGCTGGAATACACGCCCCGTGCGCTGGCCTTCTGCGATGGGCGGCTGATTGCCGACCGGTCGGCAGCGGCTATCCTCTGCGATCCGATGCTCATCGAGCAGGCGGCGCTGAAGGAAACCAGCCTTTACACGCTGGCCAACCGCTGCGGCATTGCCCCGGCGGAAAATTTTGTGGAACGCTTTATCGCAGCGGACAGGGAGGTGCGTGCGGATGGCTGCTAATACCGTTTTGAACTATCTGCCGCGCAAAAGTGTGGTGCATGAGCTGACCGGTACGACAAAGCTGGCCTTCTTTCTGCTGTTTACCTTTGCCAGTATGATTACTTACAACACATGGGTGCTGCTGGGACTGATGGCTGTCAGCTTTGCGGCGTTCAAGCTAAGCAACATCAAGCTGCGCGAGGTCCGCTTTATGCTGGTGTTCATGCTGGTGTTTCTGGCGCTGAACGATCTGTTTATCTTCCTGTTTGATCCGAATCAGGGCACGACCCTCTACGGCACCCGCACGGTGCTGTGCCATCTTTTCTGGCGGTATGACCTGACCGCAGAGCAGCTGTTTTACATGTTCAATATCTCGCTCAAATATTTTGTGGCACTGCCCGTTGCAATCCTGTTTATCTCCGCCACCAACCCCAGTGAGTTCGCTGCCAGCCTGAACAGCATCGGCGTCTCCTACAAGGTTGGTTATTCGGTGGCAATCGCGCTGCGCTACATCCCGGATATCCAGCGCGATTATCACAGCATCAGTCAGGCACAACAGGCGCGCGGTGTCGAGCTGGGCCGCAGTGAGCCGTTTTTCAAGCGGCTGAAAAACGCTGTCAGCATCCTGCTGCCGCTGATTTTAACGAGCCTGAACCGCATCGACACGATCTCCAACGCGATGGAGCTGCGCGGCTTCGGCAAGAGCGATAAGCGCACATGGTACACCCGCCGACCCTTCGCTCGCCGCGACTTTATCGCGCTGGGCCTTGGTGCTGTGCTGCTGCTCATCAGCCTGACCGTGACGATTGTGTTTGGACGGTTTTATAATCCGTTTGTCTAAAAGAGCATAGAAATGCAAAAAGCGCCCCTGTGGAAAACAACTCCGCTGGGACGCTTTTTTATGCTCTAAGCCCTGTCAAACACAGCCGCCCGCTCAGGCATCATCATACCTGGGCGGGCGGCTGTGTTATTTATCAAAATCTTACTGCATCAATCCGCAGACCAGCTGTGCATACGCAACAGGGTCCTCGATGGGCAGACCTGCAATCAGCAGTGCCTGATCGTAGAGCAGCTCGGCGTATTTAGCAACCTTGTCGGCGTCACCGGCGGCGTGGGCGGCCTTCAGTGCGGCAAAGACGGTGTGATTGGGGTTCAGCTCCAGCACCTTTGTGCTCTCAACGCCTTCGGCGTTCGGCATACGGCGCAGGACCTTCTCCATCTCCATCGAGATGCCGCCCTCGGCGGTCAGTGTGACGGGATGCTCCTGCAGGGTGGGGTTGACCTTGACCTCCTTGACCTTGCCGTTCAGATCCTTCTTGATTTCCTCGAACAGATCCTTGTTCTCGGTTTCAGCGGCCTCGGCGGCCTTCTTCTCGTCCTCTGTCTCAAGGCCCAGATCACCGGCATTGATGTTCTGGAAGGTCTTTTCCTTGTACTCATGCATGACCTGCAGGCAGAACTCATCCACATCCTCGGTGCAGAGCAGCAGATCATAGCCCTTGCTCAGCACAAGCTGGGCATTGGGCAGCTTGCTCAGGCGGTCGGTGTCATCACCGGCGGCAAAATAGATGCACTTCTGATCCTCGGGCATCTTCTCGATGTACTCGTCCAGCGTGACGGGCTTCTTCTCCTTGGCGGAGTAGAACATCAGCAAATCACCCAGCAGATCCTTGTGCATGCCGTAGTCGCCGTAGATGCCGAACTTGATCTGGCGGCCGAAGCTCTTCCAGAAGGTTTCGTACTTCTCGCGGTCATTGACGAGCATCGCGTGCAGCTCGTTCTTGATCTTCTTTTCCAGAGAGTTGCGCATCAGCTTGAGCTGGTTATCCTTCTGCAGCGTTTCACGGCTGATGTTCAGGCTTAAATCCTCGCTGTCCACAACGCCCTTGACAAAGCTGAAATAGTCAGGCAGCAGATCGCCGCACTTCTCCATGATCATAACGCCGGAGGCATACAGGGCCAGACCCTTCTCGTACTCCTTGGTGTAGTAGTCGTAGGGGGTGGAGCCGGGGATAAAGAGCAGCGCCGTGTAGGTGGCCGTGCCCTCGGTCCGGCTGGTGATGACCCGCAGCGGGTCGGTGTAGTCCATGAACTTGGACTTGTAGAACTCGTTGTAGTCCTCGTCCTTGACCTCACTCTTGGGGCGCTTCCAGATAGGCACCATGCTGTTCAGCGTTTCCAGCTCGGTGTAGGTCTCATACTCGGGCTTGTAGTCGTCACCGGCGTCCTCCGGCTTCGGCTTCTGGCGGGATTTCTCGCGGAACATCGTGATGGGGAAGCGAATGTAGTCGCTGTACTTCTTGACAAGGTTTGCCAGCGTGTATTCCTCAAGATACTCGCTGTAGTTGTCGGTATCGGTATCGTCCTTCAGCACCAGAATGATCTCGGTGCCCACCTCGTCCTTGTCGGCCTCAGTCAGGGTGTAGCCCTCCACACCGGTGGACTCCCACTTCCAAGCGGTGTCGGCACCCTGTGCGCGGGAGATGACAGTGACCTTCTTCGCCACCATAAAGGCGGAGTAGAAACCGACACCGAACTGGCCGATGATGTCGATGTTATCGCTCTGGTTTTCGGTCTTGAAATCGAGCGAGCCGCTCTTGGCAATCGTGCCGAGGTTCTTTTCCAGATCCTCCTTCGTCATGCCGATGCCGTTATCGCTGATGGTCAGCGTGCGGCTGTCCTTGTCAGGCTGGATATGGATCTTCAAATCGTCCTTCGTGATGCCGATGGTGGTATCGGTCAGGCTCTTGAAATAGCGCTTGTCGCAGGCATCCGACGCATTGGAGATCAGCTCACGCAGAAAGATCTCGCGGTTTGTATAGATAGAATTGATCATCAGGTCGAGCAGCTTTTTGCTCTCGGCCTTGAACTGACGCATTGCCATAGTAGAAAACCTCACTTATAAAAATGAAATTAGCACTCTTATATCTGAACTGCTAAAGCTAGTTTAGCACTCTTTTTTATAAAGTGCAACCCTTGTACGCTATTTTAACAAAAAATTTAAATTCAGGGCTTTTCAAGCGTCGGATTTTGAGGTATGCTTACAATATAAAATAATAAGTGCAGGGGCGGCTGCGCGCATCGACCCCTGCATCAATCCTTATCAGAGGAGAATACCACTATGAGCATCTATGGTGACCGCGCCTATGCGGCATTTTTTAAAGGCTATAACTGTTGCCAATCGGTGGCGGTTGCCTTTGCGGAGGAGATGGGCATGACCGAAAAGCAGGCCCTGCAGATTTCGGCAGGCTTCGGCGGCGGCTTCGGCCGTATGCGGGAGGTCTGCGGTGCCTTCTCCGGCATTACGCTGGTGCTGGGGGCGCTCTACGGCAGCGATGACCCGGCAAAAAAGACAGCCCTTTACACCGATGTGCAGGCTTTGGCGGCTGAGTACAAGGCCCGCAACGGCGGCCCGAATACCCTGATCTGCCGGGAGCTGCTGGGCTTACAGCAGGCCGAGGGCAGCCCGGTTGCCAGCCCCCGCACCCCGGAATACTACAAAAAGCGCCCCTGCCCGGAGCTTTGCCGCGTAGCCGCTGACATTATGGCGGAGTACATCGCGGCGCACCCGAGAGATTGAATGTGCCCCTACAAAAACAAATCAACGAATCATTGAATCGAGGAATCACCATGCAATGCTACACCCACACCCTTCCCGGCGGCGCAGCGCTTGTCGGCTACCTGCGGGAGGAAACCACTGAAATGCCTGCCTTCAACACGCGCCCTGCCATGCTCATCCTGCCGGGCGGCGGCTATGCCTACTGCAGTGCGCGGGAGGCTGACCCGGTCGCCATGCAGTTTCTGCAGGCAGGCTACAATGTCTTTATCCTTTATTATACCTGCCGCAAGCAGGAGAGCCAGCCGGCGCTGCGCTGGCAGCCGCTGACCGATGCAGCCGGTGCCATCCTGCATATCCGCAAGAACGCGGCGCAGCTCCATATCGACCCGGCTAAGGTCGCGGTCTGCGGCTTCTCGGCAGGCGGCCATCTTGCGGCGTCCACGGCGATCCTGTGGGACGCTGAGCCGGTTCGGCAGGCGCTCGGCATCTGCGGAAGGGAGGCTCTGCCCGATGCCGTGGTGTTGGGCTACCCGGTCATCACCAGCGGCGAATTCCGGCATGACGGCTCAATCTGCAACCTCTGCGGTGATGATGCCGCCCTGCGCGGGACGATGAGCCTGGAAAATCAGGTCAGTGACGGACTGCCGCCCTTCTACATCTGGCACACTGTGGAGGATGCCTCGGTGCCGGTGCAGAATTCCATGCTGCTGGCCACGGCCTTGACCGCCCACAAGGTACCGTTTGAGCTGCACCTTTTCGCCCATGACGGCCACGGCACCAGCACCTGCACGCAGGAGGTCAACACCCCCAACCGCCACAACAGCGCATGGGTGCCCCTGTGTACCGACTGGCTGGCCGACACACTGGATTTCCACCTGTGAGGGCGGTAGAACCCGGCCGCTGCGGCGAATGCTGGGACGCCTGTCCGCGCCTGTCTGCGGGGGAACCGTTCGATTTTGCCTGTGCGGGCTGCGGGGACTGCTGCCGCCAAAGGCGTGATCTGGTGCTGTCCGGCTATGATTTGTACCGTATTGCGCGGCGGCTGCGGCTCTCACCGCGCATTGTGGCGGCGGCCTTCTGCAAAAGCTATATTGCGCCCGAAAGCTGCCTGCCGGCCCTGCGCCTGACGCCCGACCCCAAAACCGGAAACTGCCGCTTTTTTGAGGGGAGCGCCTGCGCCATCCATGCAGCCCGTCCGCTGGCCTGCGCCCTCTATCCGCTGGGGCAGAGCATCGACACCGAAACCGCAGCTGTCGAGTATTATGTCCAGACCCCGCTGTGCGGCGCACGGGTGGGGGAGGGCCGCACCCTGCGGGATTATCTGAACGATGCCGCTGTTACCGAGCGGGCGGGTATAGACGCGCGGTGGGCTGTTGTGTGTACACGGCTTTCCCAACGGCTGCAGGCGGCGGGCGGACAGGAAAATCCCCGCTTTGCGGCTGCTGCCAGACGCATTGAGCGTGCGCTCTACTATGAGTATTCACTCGGCGATGACTTTTACCCGCAGTTTTGCCAAAACATAGAAATTTTGATGCCGCTGCTGGAAAGAATGCTGTAAACGGAAATTGCAGTGGCAATAAAAAACGCTGTGACCCATCCCAAAAGGTCACAGCGTTTTTTCATTCATGAAATCAGCAGATAAAGAACCCGCCGCGTCCGCCGCAGCAGCACCAGCTCAGGATGTTGCAAACCAGCAGGTACATCCAGAACGACAGGCAAAACTGCCCGGGACGGCCGCTGGGCTGGGCGTAGGGCTGCTGGTAGCTTGTGTAGCTGCGGCCCGGACTTTGCAGCTGGTCCAGCAGATTCTGGTAGGCGTAGTTGTTTGGCTCCATCGAAACCGCCGTGCGGGCCTCCTCCTGCGCGCGGATGTTGTTGCCCAACCCCTGATTGGCAAGGGCCGCGTAGTAGTGCCACTGGGCAGTACGGCCGGCGGCAGAGATGCCGTTCAGCGTGTTGAGGGCCTCCTCATAAAAGCCGCTGCGGATATAATTTGCTGCCGCCCGCAGTTCAGGGTCACCGGCGGCGCTGCCATAGCTTTGCCGCCCGGCCGAGCTGCCGGTGCTGTAATAGCCGAAGCCGAACGGCCCGAACCCGAAGCCGCCGCCCGCAAAGGGGTCTTGATACTGCTGGCCGTAGCCGCTGCTCTGGCCGTAGGTCTGCCCGCTCTGCCGGTAAGCGGTGCCGCCGCCCTGCTTGATGCGCATGATCTCGCTGTAGGCGGCCTGAACCTCCTTGAAATGCTCCTCTGCCGCCGGGTCATCGGGGTGCAGGTCGGGGTGGTACTGCTTGCACTTCTGGCGGTAGGCTTTTTTAATCGTTTCGTCATCGGCACCGGGGGTGATGCCCAATACGCTGTATGGATCAGTCATGGCGTTGTGCCTCCCTGTGCTTGCGTACCAGCGCGTACTTGCTCCATACGCCGGAATAGATCGTGTTGTACAATAGCTTCCCCTCCGGGGTGTCCTTCAAAATCGGCAGCATCTCAAAATGCTGTGCGCAGCGGCCCATCTGCTGGGTCAGCAGCTCATGGCAGCGCTGCTCGTAGGCGGCGGGCGGCAGTTCATCCGCCAGCTGCTGCAGCGCGTTGAAGCGGCCGCGCCGGGCGTCCTTTTGCAGGTCATCGTAGGCGTCCATCAGGTAGATGAACGCCCCCAGTCCCTGCCCCATGCCGCGCAGCGCCGGTGCCCATAGATCGTCTCTGCAGGCGAAAACCTCGCCCAGCAGCGCGCCGAAGGTGTTGCACAGCGCGTCCAGATCGTGGCTGCCCGAGCCCTCCAGCACATTGAGCTGGTCGAGCATCGCAGTGATTTTGCTCATCTGGCGGGGCCAGCGCTGGCGCAAAGCGGGCAGATACGGCTCAAGCCGCTGCGCCTGTGCCAAACTGGCGCGGCGGTGGTCGTCCTGCCAGTCGTCCATAAAATTATAATATGCCAGCGCGGCAGTCATGTCAGCCGCATATTCGGTAAACGAATTGTCGGCGCGGGGGCGCTTTCTAAGGGGATGGGGGGCACAGCGCCCTGCAGCAAGGGCGGTGGGCTCATCGTACAGCGCAGTCAGCAGGATGCAGACGAACGCCATATCATAGCTCAGCGCCAGCTGCCCGGTGCGGCCGTAGCGGCGGCCCAGTGCCTGACACAGCCCGCAGTAATAGCCCTGATAGCGCTCCATCTCGGCATCTGCCAGACCCTTGCGGTAAATCGTAACATATCCAAACATACGGCGTCAACTCTTTTTGATGAACTGGTGGCCGCATTTAGGGCAGGTGATGCTGATTTTACCGCGCCCGCGCGGTACGCGCAGCTGCTGGCCGCACTGGGGGCAGCGGTAGTAGTGATATTCTCTGCGCTGCTTGAATCGCACCTGCTGCTTGGCGAACCACGCTGCGGCGCGGCTCTGGTAGGAAAGGTATTTTAAGTTTTCAGCGTAGCGCTTGCGGGTGTTGCGGCTCAAAATGCGGAAATAGCTGTAAATGATGGCAGCCAGCCCCAGCCAATACAGCACAGGGGAGACCCATGCGCCGATGACGATGAGAATGAGGGATGCAATGCAGAGAAAGCCGCTGAACTGGTCAAACCCATAGCGGCCGGACATAAAGCGCTGAAACCAGCCTTTCATTTTACAAAAACCACCTTTTCGCGGCAAAGCCGCATTGTTTACACTTCAGTATGACACACAAATATGGGCAAATCGTGAACAAGCGGGAAATAGAGTTTGAACAAAAGGGCTAAGCGCCTTAAATCTCTTCCGCGAAATAGTCGCTGTCAATGCGCTTGAGTTTATAGACTTTCTGAACAGAAACACCTAAGCCGTATTCAATCATCAAAGATGTGAGCTTTTTGCCGTCTACAAGAATAATATGCTGCGCATTAGCATAACGGATTGCACCTTGCGAGAACTTGGCTGTGGTAATAAAAAGACCTTTTTCAACACGAGGCGGCCCCATCATTGCACCAACAAATTTTTGTACTTCAGGTGTGTGGATAGAAGAGGATGGGTCATGCCGTTTGGCCTGAATGTAAATTTGCGAAAAGCCAAGTCGATCTTCGTGAATAATTCCGTCGATACCACCATCACCGCTGAGTTGAGTTACTGTGCCCTCACCATAATTCATAGCCTGCATCAAATCGACGACTAAATGTTCAAAAAAAGCAGGAGATTGGTTCATGATTTCAGAAAGAAGATCATCGGCAAGCTTATTGTTTATGTCACGATAAACACGTTCCAATGTTTCGGGCGGGGTTTCCTCGGCGTGGATAGAAGTTTCAGCAGAAATGATTGCTGGAGAGGATTTCTTTCTTTCACCATACTTAAAAGCAGCGAAAGAAGGATAACGCTGTGCCAACAGTGTGTCTGTGATGGCAACACCACTATGCAGGAGAGAAAGCCCCTCTGCTGAAATGGAGTAGCAACCCTTTTTGGAAGATTCGATAAGACCGGCCTTTTTCAAGTAGGTCTTTGCCCAGCCAATACGATTGCAGAAAACACTTTGCGTTCCGCTCGGGAGGACTTCGGAAAGTTGTTCGTCTGATAAATTGAGCATCTGTGCAATATCGGCTTGGATTTCCTTTGAGGTATGTACTTTTTGATCTTGCAATGCCGTCAAAAAGGGAGCGTAAAACCCATAATATTTAGGAAGAGAAGACATATTAATAAAATCTCCATCAAGAAAGGTAATAAAACAACAAAAACATTATAATTGTGCTGTCAGCTTCATCACGCACTCGACATGCCGTGTCCTCGGGAACAAATCCACCGGCTGGACCTCCATGGCCTTGTAGCCGTGCTCGGTCAGCCATTTGGTGTCGCGGGCGGCGGTGGCAGCGTTGCAGCTGACCATGACCACTGTGCGGGGGGCCATCTCGGCAATGGCGGTCAGGGCGGCCTCGTCGCAGCCCTTACGGGGCGGGTCCACTACGATCACATCGGGGCGGGCACCCTCGGCGGCAAGCTGTGCGGCTGCCGCACCGGCATCCTGACAGCGGAAATCCGCCCGGTCGGCATCCAGCCCAAGGCGGGTGGCTGTCTGTCTGGCACCGTCCACAGCCTGCGGCACGACCTCGACACCGACCAGACGCCGGCAGTCGGCCAGCATCGAAAGCCCGATCGTGCCCATGCCGCAGTAGAGGTCAAGCAGAAAATCCGTCTCCTGCAGCCCGGCATACTCCCGTGCCTTGGCGTACAGCGTTTCGGCAGCGGGGGTATTCACCTGATAAAACTCATGCACACCCATGCGCAGCGGGACGCCGGCAAGTGTATCCTCAATGACGCCGGGGCCAAGCACGGTGCGGGTCCTGCGGCCCAGAATCACATTGGTGCGCTCACTGTTGCGGTTGACAAGGATCGTTGTAAGGGCAAACTCCTTTTGCAGGGTGGCGCAAATCTCTGCTTCATTGGGCAGGCCGTTGCCGTTCACAACAAAGCAGAGCAGCCGTTGGCCACTGTGCCAGCCCTGCCGCATGTAGAGGTGCCGCACACGGCCGGTGTGTGTTTCCTCGTTGTAGGCGGTGATGCCGTTTTCCTCAAGCAGCGCACAGGCGCGCGCGGCCAGTTGGTTCATCCACTCCGGCTGCAGGCGGCAATCGGCACAGGCAACAATGCGGTGGCTGCGTCCGGCAAAGAAACCGGTCACGATATGCCCATTTTCATCCGTGCCGACCGGCAGCTGCACCTTGTTGCGGTAGCGGTCGGCAGCAGGGGCGGCCAGCACCTCCCGCACGGGGACATCCAGCTTGCCAATGCGCGCAAAGGCGTCCCGCACAAACTGTGTCTTGGCGGCGCACTCGGCCTCATAGCGGATATGGCGCAGCCCGCAGCCGCCGCAGGGGCCGGCAACGGGGCAGTCCTGCCGGATGCGGTCCGGACCGGGGGCCAGCAGCCGCTCCACACGGCCGAAGGCATAGCTTTTCATCGGCTTTACGATGCGAACCTCGGCAATGTCGCCGGGGGCGGTCAGCGGCACAAAAACGGCCTGACCGTCCTTGTGGGCCACGCCGTTTCCGTCATTGGAGATGGATTTGATCTCGAGGGTGATGATCTGATTTTTCGTAAAAGGCATGTCTGCTCCTTAAAAATAAAGTTACGGGTTGGTGTTCTGCAGGGCGGTTTCCTTTTCCAGCGCCGACAGATACTTGCTCGGCGGCACGCCCTTGACCTTTTTGAACACGCGGGAGAAGTAGAACTGGTCAAAGAAGCCCACCGACACGGCAATCTCAGCAATGGAAAGGCCGGAGTTTTTCAGCAGGCTGCAGGCCTCACTGACACGGTAGTTCGTCAGGTAGTCGATGGGGCTTTGCCCGACATTCGACATGAAAACACGATACAGATGGCTGCGGCTGACGCCGACCGCCTTGGCAATGTCATCCACCGAGATGTCGTGCGAGTAGTTGAACTGGATGAACTTGATGGCAGCCAGCACATACTGGCTGCTCGACGAGCCTACATTGGGCATGGCCTCGCGGGCTTCCTTCATCAGGTGCGCCATAAATATGTACAGGTAGCCCGTCATCATTGCCTCGCAGTGAGGCTCCGGCCCGCGGGAAAGATAGATGTTGTACAGAGCTTCCCGCGCGGTCTGCAGATCCCGGCAGTGGTGTACGGGGTGCGCCTCGGAAAACGGTGTCTGCTGCACAAGCTTATTGGCGCACGCGCCGTTGAAGCCGACCCAGTAATACTCCCACGGGTCGGTCTCATCGGCGGCGTAGGTGATGAGCTGGTTCGGCTTGGCGAGGAACAGATCACCCTCCTGCAGGGTGTGCGATGCACCGTTGACCTGATAGACACCCTTGCCCGCTACGACCAGATGGATCAGGTAGTGGTCGCGCACGCCGGGTCCCCATGTGTGGCCCGGCTGGCATTGCTCACGCCCGCAGTTAAAAATTGAGAGCTCGACATTATCTGTGTAGCTCTGCTTGTAGGATTGCTTCATCTCATTGATGGTCATGGCTGCACCTCACTTCTGTGATATTCCTATTATAGCAAGCTATTCATCAAAAGTCCATAAAAGAGCCTGAAATTATGTTTGCTTTTTTTGCAGGATTTGCTATACTGAAAACAAGAAATCGACAGAGAGCTGTTCGTTTGGCTGTCTGCCTAAAAAAGAAAGGCTCATTTTGTGCATATCTACGAAAAGAGCCGTCCGACAGGAAAGGTGAGTGGAATCATGGCAAATACCATTGAACTCAAACAGCAGATCGCACAGGGCGAATATGACGCCGCCTTTACCAAGCTGTACGGTGCATCCGCCGTGCAGGAGCAGCGCAAGCGCTATACCGACCTGATCGATGAATTTGAAAAGGAGTACGGCACCTCCCGCACGGTCCGTCTTTACTCTGCCCCCGGCCGCACCGAGATCGGCGGCAACCACACCGACCATAACAACGGCGTGGTGCTGGCCGGCTCCGTCAATTTGGATATGGTTGCGGTCGTTTCCCCCAATGAGGATAACATCATCCGCGTAAAGTCTCTGGGCTTTGACAAGATCGATGATGTCGATGTCAATGTTCTGGTTCCGCAGCCGCAGGAGGCTGAGCACTCCGCCTCTCTGATCCGCGGCGTGGCAAAGGGCATTGTGGATGCCGGCGGCAAGGTGGGCGGCTTTGACTGCTACAGCACCAGCAATGTGCTGCGCGGCTCCGGCCTGTCCAGTTCTGCAGCGTTTGAGGTCTGCATCGGTGCCATCCTGCGCGGCGAATATAACAACAATGACATGAAGAAGTTCAGTCAGGTCAAGATTGCACAGATCGGCCAGTTTGCGGAGAATGTTTTCTTCGGCAAGCCCTGCGGACTGATGGATCAGACGGCCTGCGCCGTCGGCGGCGTCATCACCATCGACTTCAAGGATCCCGAAAAGCCTGTTGTTGGCCAGACTGCCATTGATCTTGCCAAGCACGGCTTTGTCATGTGCATCAGCGATACGAAGGGTAGCCATGCCGACCTGACTGATGACTATGCCGCCATCCGCCGTGAGATGGAGAGTGTTGCAGAGCAGTTCGGCAAGAAGGTCCTGCGCGATGTGGATGAGGACGAGTTCTACAAGGCTATCCCGCAGCTGCGCAAGGCTGTGGGGGACCGCGCTGTTGTCCGCGCGATCCACTTCTACAACGACTGCCGCCGTGCCGCTCAGCTCTGCGATGCCGTGCGTGAGGACGATTTTGATGCGTTCCTGCGCCTGATCATCGAGGGCGGCCACTCCAGCTTTGAGTTCAACCAGAATGCCTACAGCATCAAGGCCCCGCAGGAGCAGGGCGTGCCGCTGGCGCTGGCGCTGAGCCAGAAGGTGCTGAACGGACGTGGTGCATGGCGCTTGCAGGGCGGTGGCTTTGCAGGCACCATTCAGGCCTTTGTCCCCGTCGATCTGCTGGACGCCTACAAGGCAGCCATTGACGGCTGCTTCGGTGAGGGCAGCTGCCATGTGCTGAACATCCGCAACTACGGTGCTGTGCCCGTCACGCCCGACATGTAAAATTGGATAAAGCATAAAAAACACCGTACCAGTGCAGAAATGTGCCGGTACGGCGTTTTTTGTTATGTCTGTAGGGACCGGGCATGCCCGGCCTGCATTATTACATTTTCTTCCGCAAAATCCATATTCCCAGTGCCAGTATCCCGCACACCACCACGGTAAACAGCGCATGTATCTGTATGCTCAGATACCACGGCGCGGATTGCAGCGCATACAGCCCGGGGTGGGCGTGATAATCCCAACAGGTGTACAGGCTGACGCCCAAAAACACCCCGATAAAACACCAAAATGCAGCGTTTAAAATAGTGTACAGCTTTTTCATAAACATTGCCCTTTGACCCATTCGTCCAAAAACGACATCTGCTCTTCGGTGTGGAACCAATGCTCGCCACTTGGCATGACCGTAATAGGCGCATGGACTTTCTGCGCAAACGCGGCCAACGTTTCATAGGAGGTCAGATTGTCTTTTTCGCCGTACAAAATGCAGGTTGGTACATCCCACACAAGCGGATGTGCTCGCACGTAGCAGAGATACTCCCACGACAGGGTTTCGCCAAAATCGGTGGCGACTTCGCCCTGCGCGTGCAACACATTCTCCGTCACCCCAGCCCAGCCCATCATATCGGAGATGAGCGTTTCCATATTCACGATGGGGGAGATAAACAACGCTCGGTCAATAAACTTCTCGGATAACGCGCTCATCGAGAAAAATGCCCCGATGCTGTTTGCCAGCAGTACGACCGTATCGTACTGCTGGCGCAGAGGTGTGAAAAATGCCGTAAACTCCGAAACAGCGTCCCAAGGTGTCTGTGCCTGATAATCGAATCCGATGACGTCATACGCAGGAAACAGCTCCTTGTAATGTTCGGCTTCCGCCGCACTGCCGCCCTTTCCGTGGATATATACAACCAACTTTTTCATAGGTGATTTTTCTCCCAAATCAGCGCCAGCCCCTTAAACAGCAGGTCTGCGTCATAGATGACTTTGCGTTTGCAGCAGGGGGTGATGTACGGCGCCAGTCCGCCGGTCACAACCACGGTCAGCGGCTGGCCCAGTTCTGCCTCCACGCGGTCAGCCAGTCCGTCCAGCTGGGCGGCCGTGCCGAACATCGCGCCGTTGTTCAGTGCGGCCACCGTGTTGGCACCAATCAGATGCTCCGGCGGCTCGGGTGCAATGGGGGGCAGCTGTGCCGTGCCCGCGCTGATGGCCCGCAGACTGGTCTGCACACCGGGTACGATGAAGCCGCCCAGAAACGCCCGCTGTGCAGAGATGACATTGTAGGTCGTGGCGGTGCCCAGATCGACTGTCATGCAGGGCAGGGGATAGTGTGCAGCGGCAGCGGCGGCATCGGCAATGCGGTCACGGCCGACCTTGGCAGGCTCGTCGACCTGAAAGCTAAGCCCCGTGTCCAGACCACAGCTGACGATCAGCGGCTCCTGCCCGGTCAGCCGCTTGCAGGCCGCTGCCAGCACCTCGGTCAGCTGGGGGACAACGCTGCAGACAATGACGCCCTCGCAGGCGGCAGGGTCTACCTGCAGGCGGCGCAGCAGGAATTTCATCTCGGCGGCATACTCATCCGCTGTGCAGCGGGGCCGCGTGACCATTCGCATTGTGAACTGGATAGAGCAATGCTCTGCCCCCGTCAGACCGCCGATACAGATGTTGGAGTTGCCGATGTCAACTGCTAAAACCATAATAAATTCCTTTTATAGATAAAAGATAAGAGATAATAGATAAGAAATATGGTGGATCGCGTCGCTTTGCGCTGCTCAAAATTATTATACTTGTTTGCATATAAGGCGTCAATCTGCTATAATAACCACAATACAAATTTTGTTTTTGCCAAAGGCGAAAACTCCACCAATTTTATTATCTTTTATCTAGTATCTCTTATCTAGTTAGTAAGGGTGTTGATTTTATGTTACTTACCGGAAAAACCATCGTCCTCGGCATCACCGGGGGCATTGCGGCCTATAAAATGCCTAATGTGGCGCATGCGCTGGTCAAGCTGGGGGCCGATGTCCATGTCCTGATGACCAAAAATGCCACCGAGTTCATCTCTCCGCTGGTATTTGAAACGCTGACCCGCCGCCGCTGTCAGGTGGATACCTTCGACCGCAACTTCCAGTACGATGTGGCGCATATCAGCCTTGCCAATGCGGCGGACCTCATGCTCATTGCGCCTGCCACGGCCAATGTCATCGCCAAGCTGGCCCACGGTCAGGCCGATGATATGCTGACCACCGTCACGCTGGCGGCGACCTGCCCCAAGCTGGTCGCGCCCGCCATGAACACCCACATGCTGGAAAATCCCATCACGCAGGATAACCTCAAAACACTGCAGCACTATGGCTTCACCGTCATTCCGTCCGGCTCCGGCATGCTGGCCTGCGGCGATGTCGGCTCCGGCCGGCTGCCTGATGAGGGTGTGCTGGTGGACTATGTGCTGCGTGAGCTTGCCTGTGAAAAAGATCTGCGCGGCAAAAAGGTCGTTGTGTCGGCCGGTGCAACGCAGGAATCCATGGACCCGGTGCGCTACCTGACAAACCATTCCACCGGCAAGATGGGCTATGCCGTGGCGCGTGCCTGTATGCTGCGCGGCGCAGAGGTCACGCTTCTTGCCTCAACCGGCTGCACGCTGCCGCCTGTTCCGTTTGTCAAGACTGTGCCGTTCACAACAGCAGCCGACCTCTTTGAGGCTGTAAAGACCCATGCCATGGACGCCGATGCACTGGTGATGGCGGCTGCCGTGGCGGACTACCGCCCTGCCACCGTGGCAGTTGACAAGGTGAAAAAGCACGATGGCGAGATGAGCATTGCCCTTGAGCGCACTGAGGACATCCTTGCATGGGTGGGCGCACACAAGCCGGAAAAGCTGTTTGTCTGCGGCTTTTCGATGGAGACGCGCGATCTGATCGAGAACTCCGCCGCTAAGCTGAAAAAGAAAAACATGGATATGATTGTTGCCAATAACCTGAAGGTCCCCGGTGCGGGCTTTGGCGTCGATACCAATGTCGTGACGATCATTACCGGGCAGGGCATCACCGAGCTGCCCCTGCAGAGCAAGGACGGCGTTGCCGGGCATATCGCAGACGCGATCGCCAATAAATAACACATACCCCCGCTCCCTCCCGCATATTCATTTATGAATCATGCAAAGGGGGCTTTTTTATGTGCGGAATTGCGGGGCAGGTCGGGCGCGACCCCCGGACGATACAGGGCCGGTATGCGGCCTACTGCGCCATGCAGCAGACGCTGGCGCGCCGCGGCCCGGACCAGCGGGGCATGTTCATCAGTGGCCGGGCGGCGCTGATCCATGCACGGCTGGCGGTCGTGGATCTTGAGAACGGCCTGCAGCCCATGCAGCTGGACTGGCAGGGGGAAACCTATGTGCTGGTCTATAACGGTGAGCTGTACAACACGCCTGAGCTGCGGGCTGCGCTGCTGCACCGCGGCCACCGCTTTGCCGGGCACTCCGACACTGAGGTGCTGCTCCATGCCTTTGCGGAATGGGGTGAAAGCTGCACGGCAATGTGCAACGGCATTTTTGCGTTTGCAGTCTGGCAGGTAAATGCGGGCAGGCTGTTTCTGGCGCGGGATCGCTGCGGTGTCAAGCCGCTGTTCTATACCCTGACGGAGCAGAGCCTGATCTTCGGCAGCGAAATCAAAACTCTGCTGGCCCACCCGGCTGTGCCGCCGCGGGTGGATGCTGCCGGTCTGGCGGAGGTGCTGCTGCTCGGCCCCGGCCGCACACCCGGCTGCGGCGTGTTCTGCGGGATAGAGGAGTTACTGCCCGGGCAGTATGCTATCTACGAGGCCGACACGGCTCGAATGACACTGCATACCTACTGGCGGCTTGAGGATCATGAGCATCCCGATGATTTTACTGCGACAGCACGCAAGGTGCGCGAGCTTGTGACAGATGCCATCGAGCGGCAGTTGGTGTCCGATGTGCCGGTTGCTGCATTTTTGTCCGGCGGGCTGGACTCCAGCCTGATTTCCGCCATTGCGGACGCCAATTTTGCGGCGCAGGGAAAGCAGCTGCAAACTTTTTCGGTTGGCTACCGCGACAATAAAAAGTATTTTCATGCCACAAAATTTCAGCCCGGTGCGGATGCCCCCTATATCCGCAAAATGAATGAGTTTCTCCATGCCCGCCACCATTGGATCACGCTGGACACCCCGGAGCTGGTCCCGGCGCTGTATGCGGCGGTGGATGCGCGCGACCTGCCCGGTATGGCGGATGTCGATGCATCGCTGCTGCTGTTCTGCCGACAGATCAAGCCCCATGCCACGGTGGCGCTGTCGGGAGAGTGCGCCGATGAGATTTTCGGCGGTTACCCGTGGTACCGTGATCCGGCAGTGCGGGAAAAATACGGCTTCCCATGGGCGCAGTCCACAGCCTATCGCGCCTCCTTCCTCAAGCCCGGTGTGCTGGGCAGCATTGACCCGGCTGCTTTTGTGGATGCCCGCTACCGCCAAACGCTGGCAGAAACCTCCGCCCGACCCGGCCTGTCGGCAGAGGAACAGCGTATGCGCCAGATGATGAACCTGAATTTCAAATGGTTTATGCAGACCCTGCTTGACCGTAAGGACCGTATGAGCATGTACAGCGGGCTGGAGGTCCGGGTGCCGTTCTGCGACTACCGCATTGCGGAGTACCTCTACTCTGTCCCGTGGGAATACAAGGACTACCGAAATCAGGAAAAAGGTCTGCTGCGCGAGGCAATGCGTGGCGTACTGCCGGATGAGGTGCTGTGGCGGCGCAAAAGCCCTTACCCTAAGACATGGAATCCCAGCTACCTTGCGGCCGTCTCGGCCGAGCTGCGCGGTGTGCTGGCTGACCCGGCCGCGCCGATCCTGCGCATCCTGCGCGCGGATGCGCTGGAAACGCTGCTCGCATCCGGCGCGGATAATCCGATCCCGTGGTATGGCCAGCTGATGACAACGCCGCAGACCATCGCATGGTTTATCCAGCTGAACTACTGGTTAGAGAAGTATAAGGTGGAGTTGGTGTGATGTAGAGGGCGGCGTTCTCGCTGCCCTACGCCTTTTGCCCTGCGGGTAGGGCGGCCAGTCCTCTGACCGCTGCAGCCCGTTCCCGTCACAACAGAACTTCCGCGCAAAAATAATTTATTTTCCTTCCCCATCTGTTCAAACCCTGCCCGATGTGCTATAATACCTCAATAGGACTACAAATAGAGAAGGGAGACCCCTCATGCAGCAGGAAACCGTTATCGTTCTGGATTTCGGCGGCCAGTATAATCAGCTGATTGCGCGCCGCGTCCGCGAATGCAACGTATATTGCGAGATTTATTCTTACCGTACCGACCTTGCCAAGATCAAGGCTAAAAACCCGAAGGGCATCATCTTCACCGGCGGCCCCAACAGTGCCTATCTGCCGGATTCGCCCACCATCGACCCCGAAATTTACACTTGGGGTGTGCCTATCCTCGGCATTTGCTACGGCAGCCAGCTGATGATGCACATGCTGGGCGGCAAGGTCTGCAAGGCCCCCGAGCGTGAGTACGGCAAAACGCTGGTCGATCTGGATACTGCCAGCCCGCTGTTTGATACGCTGCCCGCCCAGAATGTCTGCTGGATGAGCCATAACGATTACATCGAGCAGGCAGCCCCCGGCTTTGAAATCATTGCCCATACCCCCAACTGCCCGGTGGCCGCCGCGCAGGATAAGGCCCGCGGCCTGTATGCTGTGCAGTTCCACCCTGAGGTCCTGCACACCGAGAACGGCACCAAGATCCTGCACAACTTTGTGTATAAGGTCTGCGGCTGTGTCGGTGACTGGAAGATGGACTCCTTTGTTGAGAAATCTGTCAATGCCCTGCGCGAGAAGATCGGCGACGGCAAGGTGCTGTGCGCCCTGTCCGGCGGTGTCGATTCCAGCGTCTGCGCGGCTATGCTGGCCAAGGCTATCGGCAAGCAGCTGACCTGCGTTTTCGTTGACCATGGTCTGCTGCGCAAGAACGAGCGCGAGCAGGTCTGCGAGGTCTTTGGCGAGGGCGGTCAGTTTGACATCAACTTTGTCTGCGTTGACGCCCGCGACCGCTTCTATAAGAAGCTGGCCGGCGTGGAGGCCCCCGAGGGCAAGCGCAAGATCATCGGCGAGGAGTTCATCCGCGTGTTCGAGGATGAAGCAAAAAAGATCGGCACTGTGGACTTTTTGGCACAGGGCACAATCTACCCCGATGTCGTGGAGAGCGGCCTCGGCGGCGAAAGCGCTACCATCAAGAGCCACCACAATGTCGGTGGTCTGCCCGATTATGTTGACTTCAAGGAGATCGTTGAGCCGCTGCGCGACCTGTTCAAGGACGAGGTCCGTCAGGCCGGCCGCGAGCTGGGTCTGCCTGAGTACCTTGTTGCCCGCCAGCCGTTCCCCGGCCCGGGTCTTGCCATCCGCATCATTGGCGATGTGACCCCCGAAAAGGTCGCCATCGTGCAGGATGCCGATGCCATCTGGCGTGAGGAGGTCGATAAGCTCCCCATGGCCCAGCGCCCCAGCCAGTACTTTGCCGCGCTGACCAACATGCGCAGCGTCGGCGTTATGGGTGACGAGCGCACCTACGATTACGCCATCGCCCTGCGCGCCGTAACCACCACCGACTTTATGACCGCCGAGGTCACGATCCTGCCGACCGAGACTATCACCACCGCGGCCAACCGCATCGTGAACGAAGTCAAGAACATCAACCGCGTCATGTTCGACTACACCACGAAACCGCCGGCAACGATTGAATTTGAATAAATCGAGTTGCTTAAAAAAGCCAGTGTTTATGCGGGTTTCAGCGATT
>ERZ840517.161-NODE-161-length-93806-cov-5.459782_pt1 | contig 93806 bp, 92 predicted proteins | sample MGYA00519876_ERZ840517 | MGnify/ENA primary metagenome ERZ840517 (study PRJEB31850, sample SAMEA3708882) | human gut metagenome | biome: human gut; feature: human-associated habitat; material: faeces | place: China | collected 2014 ... | reverse complement strand
TCGGGCCCTTGCCCCATGCGATGCGACCGGAATCGGCGGCGGATCTTCCGAAAAGAATACGCGGTCAGAGGAACAGGTTGAAGAAACCGCTGCGGCTCAGCCTGAGACGCAGCTTCGACAGGGCCACGCCGATGTGCTTCTCCACGGCCTTGACACTGATGTTGAGCCGCTCGGCGATCTCGCGGTTCTTCAATCCGGTCACCCTGCTCAGCAGAAAGACGCGCCGGCACTGTTCGGAGAGCTGCGACACGCCGTCGTCGATCTCATGCCGAAGCCACGAAAGATCGAACTCCTCTTCGCAGCGGTCGGCAACCAGGCAGCGGACATATCCGTCGAGCGTATCGAGCCCGCAGGTGCCTTCGCCACGCGATTTGCGGCTGCGGAGGCAATCGATGCTCCGGTTCCGCACGGCCGTCGTCAGGTAGGGCAGCACCGGACGCGAGAAGTCGATCTCCGTGCGCCGCTTCCACAACATCAGAAAAACGTCCTGCACGATATCCTCGGAGAGGTTGCGGTCGTGAACCAAACGGAAAGCCCGGATGCACAACGTCTCGTAATGCACCAAAAAGAATTGCCGGAAATCGGCCGAATGAGCGTCCAGTTTCTCCATCTTCTCAAATCCGGGCGATACGGACGACCGCAGTCTTCCGAATCCATTTTCAAATATACAAAAACTCGTTCACATCCGGAAGTTTTTCGGGAAAATAATGCAAAGCGTCCGAAACCGAACGGGACGTCGTTTCGCACCGCACTCTTGTGTCGGAGGCTTTTGGCCGCCGGGGTCCCGGAAAACAAACCGTTGCCTGTCCGCTGCTTTTTCGGGATCGAAACAAAAGTTCGGGAATCGCTTCCGCATTTCGTTTCAAATTCACAAACGCCCCCATTTATTTATTGGAATACAGCAAATTATCCCGAACAACAGAAATAACAGCAATCATAGCGATCGTCGACGATATCGCAACAGCACATGATCATGCGGTCAAACAATCGATAGCCGGCAGACGACAGGTATGCGGGTCGTCCCGTGCGGCAAGCCAACCGCAACAAGCCGTGGCTCCGGAAGCATGATGTACGCCGCCGGATAGTTCCCCGTCTCCGCATCGTAGACGAAATCCTCTTCGAATGCGGCGTCCGGCATTGGTAGCGGGGCGTAACCGGTGCAGGCATTCAGAGCGGACACGCCGCGCAGCGCCATCAAGGCATCGTATGGAAGGCCGGCAGACGCCGCAGCGGTGCAGGCAGGGCGGAGCATACAGCAGTCCTCATCGGGAACGGAGCCGGATTCGTCGGAGGTGTCGAAAACCAAAACGGAGTACGATAAAACCCGATACGTCCAATCTCCATGTATGTCGCAGTCATTCTGAATACAAAATCGGGAAGTCCGGCCGGAGCCGGTGCTTCCCGAAAAACAAGAACGCGGGTTCCGCAGGACGATATCAATCGGTTCCGAGCATACGGGCGATCGGGGCGCTCATGGGCGAAGCGTACTGCTCGGCATAGAAGCGCCGCAACTCCTTTCGCATTCGTTCGATCCGACGTTCGTATTTCGGATCGCCGACGGCGTTTTTCGTCTCGAAGGGATCTTCTTCGTAATCGTAGAATTCGCATCCCACGATCTGTCGTTCATCGAAAGGCAGGCAGGTTTTGAATCCCCGCACCCATTCCACATAGCGGTAGCGGCTGTCGCGGATCGAGTAACCCTGTATTTCCCGACGATTCGCCTGCATGAAGGCGTATCTTTTAATTCGCTTGCGGGGATTTTTCAGCACGGGCACCAGACTCGTGCCGTCGATCCAGGAGGGCGGTTCGATACCGGCCAGCTCGCAGACGGTCGGATAGATATCCACGAACTCGGTCATCGTGCGGCATTGCTGCCCCCGGGTCATGCCGGGGACGGACATCATCAGCAGCGTGCGTGTCGGAGCCTCGAAATTCGTCAGTTTGCTCCACAGGCCATGATCGCCCAAATGATAGCCATGATCGCCCCACACCACGACGATCGTATTGTCGTCCAACCCGACTTTCCGCAACGCATCGAGAACCCGACCGATCTGCGCGTCCGTATAGGAGGTGCAGGCGTAATAACCGTGTACGAGGCGGCGCTGAATTTCCGCATCGAGTTCCTGCCCGGGCATATAACTATGGAACGAGGGTACATCGGTATAAGCCTTCACCTCATTCGAATTGTGATAGGCGCACGGTACGGGATCGGAACTCATCGATTGGAATTCGGCCAGCGGCATCTTGTCCCGATCATAAAGATCCCAGTACTTTTCGGGCGCTACGAACGGCAGATGGGGACGGATGAAACCGACGGCCAGGAAGAACGGTTTGTCGCTTCTGCTCAAAGAGTCGATCCATGCGACGGCTTCATCGGCGACACGTCCGTCGAAATAGGCATTGTCCGGAACATCGACGCATTCGGTCACAGGTTTGCCCTCCGGCAGCATGTAGACCGGCGCCTGGGGCTTTATATAAGGTTTCGTCCACGAAACCGGATCGTTGTTGTAGGTTTCGTCCGAGAGCGGATGATACACCTTGCCGATGCCGACCGTCTCGTAGCCGTGCGCAGCGAAGAGCTGCGGGAGGGAGACGATTTCCGGATTATTGCGCCGGAAAATGCCGTCGAGCGTCCATACTCCCGTATGATCGGGCCGCAGTCCGGTGAGAACGCTGGCGCGTGTCGGGCCGCTTAACGGAAACTGGCAGTAATTGTTCATGAAAGTCACCCCCGACGCCGCGATACGGTCGAATGCCGGCGTTCGGGCGATCGGGTCTCCGTAAGGGCCGATATTGGGTTTAAGGTCGTCGACCACTAAAAAAAGGATATTCGGAGGGGTCGGAACCTCCCCCTTTTCCGAGGCGGGAGCCTGCTGGGCCGTTACGGAACCGGCCATCGAGAGCGATCCGACGCCCAAAAGCATTTTTTTCAGGTCTGTCATTGCTTTTTCAAATTTTAATCTCTATTTTTGTTTCGTTCGAAAGGGTCTGAATTTTATTCCGTAACTTTAATTCTTCACTACCATGAAAACCATTGCAGCGATGCTGACTCTCGGAGTCGCGTGCTGGGCTTTCGGTACACAGGCCCAGACTTTCGATACCCGGTTGCTTTCACAGTACGATGCGTCTGTTTTGCGGGAACTCTATCCCGTATGCCGCCACACCACCGTCTCCGCGGAACAGCAGGTGCGGCTGGCCGAGCGCATCCGGCAGGAAAATCTCCGTTTCGCGGAATTGATCCGTTGCGACGGCGGAGTGCTCGCCCCCGCCAGCGAAACGGAACTCGAACGGATGCGCGATAACGCCCTGCGCGAGATTCTCACCGAAGAGCAACTGCTCCAATACTATCGTTACGAAGCGCTTCCGGCAGCCTACGCCCGCGGGCGCGAAGCCAAGAAGATCGTTTCGAAGCAGCTCCAACTCACCTATATGGAGCTGAAATATGTCAATAACGCCTTCTTCGTCATCGAGCAGGAGACGCAGGCGGCCAAAAAGTTCTGGCGCGGCAATCCCGCCGAAGCGCGGGACAGAATCCGCAGCGTCTACGAACGCGAAATCGCGCAGCTCGAGGCCAAGAGCGGAATCCGGATCGACAAACAAATGCGTGCGGTGCGGGTCGTGGAATTGACCGACTACGCTCCGCTGATGCCTGCCGGAAAGTAATCGTCCGCGATCTCCGGCCTCACGGGACCGTCCTTCGGGACGGTCTTTTTTCTTGTCAAAGATCGACCTGCTGCGTCCGGGTCTCCCCGAAGCGCGATACCACACGGATCGTAACCCGTTCCGAGCGGGGAGTGCAACGGAACAGATGATCCGTCACTCTGGCCTTGATCCAGGGACGGGCGGCAATCCGCGGACTCCCTGCCGTACCGAAATATTCGCATGCCACGGGATCGAGCGCACGGAGATCGTCGTACCCGCAGCGTTTCATCGGGCGGAACGTGCGGCCCCCGTCCTCGGAATACTCTACGCGCCACTGCGGGTCCCAGTCCCAAACATTGACGAGCAGCTCCGATGCGGGGCGCGAAGCCCCGCAACGCGACGTATCGGGCGGATAAACGCTGAAAAGACGTTCGGGTGCGGCTGCGGCGACGTAGCGCCAGCGGAACCGGCGTCCCCGCACCTCGAAGAGTTTGTATCCGAGCGGAGTGCCGTCCAGACAGACCGGCCCCTCCCAGAAACCGCCGCAGGCGGCTCCTACGGTGTGCTCGGTCACTCGACGCGAAGGAGTCGCCACGCTGTTGCAGTGCGTATGTCCGGAGATGATCTGCACGCGGGCATATCCGTCCAACAGCGCCAGCAGGGCGGAACTGTCGCCGTAATGCTCCGGATCGGGGAATTGCCGGCTTTGCAGGGGAGCGTGTACCAGAACGACAACGGCGCGTTTTTTCGGGACGTAGGAGAGGTCGCGCTCGACCCATGCGAGCTGCTCCTCACCGAAACCGATGTCGTAAGCATCGCGTTTTCCGCCCCGAAAACGGATGTTATCCAGTACGATGTAATGTACGCGCCCTCGGTTGAACGAATAATACGTCGGCCCGTAATGCTCCCGGAATCGACGTGTGGCGGGCTCCTCGTTGGCAGGGGTTTCGCTGTCGCGGATCGGGCCGTGGTCATGGTTGCCGATGGCGTAGAAGACCGGCCGGCCGAGTACCGCAAAACTCTTCTTGCTCGGCAGGTGCATCTTCGGACGGTTGAAAACGATATCGCCGGCGACAAGCACCGGAATTTCGGACGACGCCGGAAGTTGCGCCACGGTCCGTTTCAACGCGGCGAGCAGCGAATCGAGCTGCGACAGTTCCCGACGGTTGCGCACCTGCGGGTCTCCCATCGCGACGAAACGGTGCCGGCGCCCTTTATCCGGCTCGCGGAGCAGCGTAAAATCGATCCCCTCACGCACGGCAAGCGTGTCCACCCGAATCCAAAACATCGGAACGCTCTCCGCGACCGGAACCGTGTAGCCTGCCGGAACGGAGATATATACATGCATGGCATTCTCTCCGCATACGAGTCGATAGGCTCCGTGCGAATCGGTTTGCGTGAACCTTTCCCCGTCGGTGACGACCACGCCCGGGACGCCGCGCCCGCCGCAGAGGACACGTCCGCATACCGGTTCCTTGGCCATCGCATGCTCCGCAAACAAAAGCAATACGAACGACATCGGACCAGCCAGACACGTAAAGAGAGAATTCATAAATAACAATAGTTTAGTGTTGTGTGGTGCAAATATAATCGGATATTTTTCAAAAAGCAAGTTTTCCGATACCGAAATCGGTAAAAAAAGCCGGAGTCCGTCAGACGGACTCCGGCTACTGAACCGGATACGGGACGATCTGCGCAATATCTATTCTGCAACCGTATCGTTCTATCGCGGGCTGTTGCAGTCTATCAGAACGTGCTGCGCCGCGTCATTCTAAAATCGCATTTCACCTTGCGAAGTTGTTTGTCGAGAATCATTCGCGCCGCCACACTTCCCATTTGCCGGAAATCGGTGGAAATGGTAGTCAGTCCGTTCAATACGATCTCGTTGATCGGCGATTCGTTGTAGGAGATGAAACCGATATCGCGTCCGGCTTTGAGTTTCTTCTCCTTCGCGGCACGCGCCAGATCAATGAGCTCCGTATCGAGCTGTCCGTTGAGGATGAGGTAGACTTCCTGGGGACGGACGATATCGGGGGTTACAGCCTGATAGAACTCGCACGGAATGCCGTGATCGGAGCAAAACCGTTCCGCCCCCTCGCGAATGAACGTATAATAGAGACTCGACGCTTCGGTGATGATATTGAGCCTGTTCTGTTTCCGGAGTTTTTTCAGCGCCTGCATCAACCCTTCGTAGACGTCATTGGTAAAGTCCTGATATACGACACCGTAGTTGCCGGGAAGCGAATCGAGGCACCGGTCGAGCAGGATGAGCTTGCGGTTCGGAATCCGCATCAGCGCCTTGACCGCACGCCGCTGCGTGGATTCGTCGAGCGGAAAGTGCGGGGTGACGACATAATAATCGAACTGGTCGAGGTTTTCGTCGATATAGTATTCGAGCAGGTCGATCTGCTGGTTGTGCAAACGGATAGTGATCTCCCCCCGTGTTCCGATCGTCGAGGAGAACGAGCTGAACAGCACCTGCTTGTAGGTGCTCAATTTGTCGAACAACACCAGTATCTTGGGATTTTGCCCGCTGTTTTCGGATGAAACGTAAAAGCCCTTTCCCTGCGTGGCACTGATAACTCCCCTGTCGCGCATGAGCGAATAGGCTTTCTTGACCGTTTCCTTCGATATCCCCAGTTGAAGCGAAAGTTCGTTCATCGACGGCAGCAGGTCTCCGTATCTGTACTCGCCGTTGTGGATAGCCGTTTCGACACTGTTGATGAGCTGTTTGTAGACGGGTGTCTGCGATTTCAGGTCTATTTTTATGGTATATGCCATATCCGGATTATAAAAAATAACTGTTTTTTTGTTTTTCACGACAAATGGAGTATATTTGCACCACACTACAACACACATAAATCAAAGCTGATGACGCCTATGTTGGGTTGAGTGTGCTATACTTTGGTACAAAAGTAATAAAAATAACCTGAATTGTAACTCAAAAACTACGACAAATGAGCAAACTTATCAGCATGACCGCAGCAATGACCTGTCTGGCGATCACCGCATCTGCCGGAAACGACACTCCGCATTGGTCCCTCACGTGGAAAAAAATGCAGACGACCGGCCCCGAACTGGAACTGATCGGTACATTGCCGACACGCACGACGCACGAATTGGGGGCTTCCGACTGGTCGGTCGGTTGCGAGACGCTCGACCGGGACTACGCCGATTTCGACAGCTACAAACCTTATCTGAGCGAATTGGGAGTAACTTCGGCACGTATTCAGAGCGGCTGGGCCCGCTGCGAAAAGCAGAAAGGGCGCTACGACTTCGCGTGGATCGACCATATCGTCGACGGAATGCTGGAAGAGGGGGTGCAGCCCTGGATCAACCTCGGATACGGCAATCCCCTGTACGGCGCTGAAAAAGGTCTCGGGTCGAAAATTTTTACCGACGAACCGACCATGAAAGCCTGGCTGAAATTCGTCGAGACGATCGTCGCCCGTTACCAGGACAAGGTACACGAATGGGAAATCTGGAACGAGCCCAATCTCGGCGAGAACCGCACGAACTACGATGCCTATGCCTCGCTGTTGTCGCATACCGTTGAAACGATCCGCCGAGTGCAGCCCGACGCCGTCATCATCGGCATGGGGCTTTCCCGTATGCCGTTAGGCTATACCGAACACGTGCTCGACCTGCTTCGCGAGCGAGGGCAGCTCGGCATGATCGATTATGTGAGTTTCCATCCTTACCACGAAAATCCCGACGACGCTACTCCCGGCATCGAAGCATTGGCCCGATTGGTGAAATCCTACGATCCCGACATCCGGCTCTTCCAGGGAGAATCGGGATGTCCCGCGACGCTCGAATGGGCACATGCCCTGCGTTACTACGAATGGAACGAATACAGCCAGGCCAAATGGGTCGCACGCCGCATGGCCAACGACTGGATGATGGGCATCCGCTCGTCGATCTTCACCTTCGTCGACCTGCAATATCCCAACATGCAGCAGTCGTTCGGGCTGTTGCGGACAAATCTTTTCAAGGAGGTGGTTTACAAACGGCCGTCGTTCCATACCGTGCAGCATATGGTCAATCTCTTCCGCCCCGAACTCCGTTCCGCCGGACGCCTGAACCACGAGAGCAACACGCCGCGACGACTCACGGTCGCAGGCATCGAACGTCAGAAGGACGGAACGCTCGTCGGCGCCGTCGTCTGGCAGAACGACCGTATTCCTTCGGACAACCTGGCTTTCGAGCCGATCGAACTTTGGATCGAAGGACTCTCGCTGAAAGATCCCGTACTAATCGAGATGATCACGGGCCGGATCTACGCTCTGCCGAAATATCACGGGCATTCCGGCGACGGGCGCATGAAATTCACGGGACTTCCCGTATGGGATTCTCCCGTAGTGATTCTCGAACGGAGCGCCCTGCCCGAAGGGACGCAAACACGCGAACGCCAGATTTCCGGATCGACCCGGGACATGCATTTCTGACGACTATTTCCCGAACCGAGACAAAAGCGTTTCAAGTTTATGACAGGATACGACAAAGTCCGTAAAGGATACAAATGGGAGGTGCTGGCCCTGCTGTGGGTCGCCTACCTGCTCAATCAGGCGGACAGACAGGTATTCAACGTGGTGCTTCCGCTCATCCGCGAGGACTTGGGGCTGAGCGATGTGGCCGTCGGTACGATCGCCACGGCTTTCAACCTGTTCTATGCCGTGCTGGTCCCGATCGGAGGATTTATCGGCGACCGTTTCAGCCGCAAGTGGATCGTGACGGCGAGCGTCCTCTTCTGGAGCATCGCCACCATGTTCACGGGACTCTGCAACGGATTCCTGATGCTGGTCGTGATGCGCAGCATCGCAACGGGCGGCGGCGAAGCCTTCTTCGGGCCTGCGAACTACTCGCTCATCGCCGATTACCACGACCGGACGCGAGCCTTCGCCATGTCGATCCACCAGACGGCTTATTATGTCGGGATCATCCTCAGCGGGTATGTCGCCGGCGTCGTCGGCGAACTCTGGGGCTGGCGCAACGCCTTCTACATCTTCGGCGCCATCGGGGTTCTCCACGGCATAATCATGGCCGGACACTTGCGCGACCGCAAACATCCTGCGACCGAGCCGACAGAAAGAGGGGGGGGGAACGAGCAGAAACCCCGTTTCGCCGAAGGATTCCGCATCGTTTTCACGACTCCGACGGCACTCATTCTGACGCTCAGTTTCTCCGGACTGATCTTCGTGCTGACGGGGTATCTGACCTGGATGCCCACCTATCTCTACGAACGTTTCGACATGGATCTGGCAGCCGCCGGTTTCCACTCGATGTTCTACACGCATCTGTTCGCCTTCGTCGGAATCCTGATCGCCGGACGCATCTCCGACCGGATCGCCGCGAAACACCCTGCGAGCCGAATGGCCATGCAGGGCATCGGCCTGCTGGCCGCCGTGCCGTTCATCGTGATGATGGGACACTCTTCGACGCTGTGGATCATCTATCTCGGCTTCGCAGGATTCGGCTTCGCCCGGGCATTCTTCGACGCCAACACCTACACGGTTCTTTACGACGTCGTTCCCGAACGCTACCACTCCTCGGCGTCCGGCGTAATGATCATGACCGGATTCGCCATAGGAGCGCTGGCACCCGTCATACTGGGTGCCGTGAAAGAGGCGGCCGGACTCTCTTCCGGCATTACGATGCTGGCCGGCGTATGGCTCGTATGCGGCGTGCTGATGCTTGCGGGCAGCAAACGGTTCTACATGAAAAACTATAATCGCATAAACAATGTATAGCAAACAGAAAAACAGAAAGGCGAAAGCAGGGCTGTTCCTGATCGCATCGCCCCGATTCAAGAATCTGGGGGAAGGGCTGCCGCACGGCACCTACGGAGAACGCAAAGCCATGCAGGTCGAGGAAATTCTCGGGACACTCGACTTTCTCGACGTCATCTTCCCGGGGATCGTCTACGAACGGGAGGATGCAGTCCGTGCCATGGAACGATTCTATCTGGAAAAGGCGGACTTCATCATCGCCGAGTTCCTCTCCTGGTCGGAAGATTTCGCATGGATACGTTTCCTGCGCGACATGCCCGAGGTGCCGATGATCTTCGTCAACGTAGCCAAGGAGCGAATGGCCTTCCGCGACACGCTCGACGAGGACGACTTCATCGAGTACCTCTGCTCCGGAACGCTTGTCGGATCGCTCGAAGGGTCGGGATCGCTTCCTCGTGTCGGCAGAAAACACGTCCGCATCGTCATGGGATCGCGGGAGGAGGTGACCGGACGCATCCGGACATTCGCCGCAGCCGCCCGCGTACGCAGCCTGCTGCGGCAATCGAATCTCGGACTGCTGGCCAATTACAACGAGGCGATGTGGTCCACCTATTTCGATCCCTACGCGCTCTTCACGAAAATCGGTCCGGAGATCCATTTCCTCCCCTATTCGACCTACGGCGAGGTCATCGACGGCGTGAACGACACCGTACTGAACGCATATTGCGACGAGTTGACGGCCCGATACCGGATGATGGACGACGTCGATCCCGAAAAATTCCGGGCTTCGGTTCGCGCCTCGATCGGACTGGCGGAGATGGCTCGCATGTCCGATTCCGACATTTTGGTCTTCAATGACATCGACCAGGCGATGTTCCGGCTGGTGGGACTGCGCGCCGGTTTTTATCACCCTTGGTTCAACGAGAACATCTCGGTACTCGTCCCCGAAGCCGACACAGGAGCCGGACTGATCTGCTATATCCTGAAACTGCTCTCGGGACGTCACGTAAACTTTCTCGAACCTTTCCACATCGAATCCGAATTCGGAACCTTCGCCGGTGGTCACGCCGGCCCCAACGACCACAACGACTCCTCATGGCAGGGGAATGTGGTCATCGCACGCGACGTGCGCTTCGCCAAAACCGACTACCGCTACGCCGGAGCTCCGTTCGCATGGTATCGTATCTCTCCGGGGCGGAAAACACTCGCCCAGCTCGTCGAAGAGAACGGACGCTACAAACTCATTTGCGGAATGGCCGAGTCGCTTCCGGGCGACCATATTCTGACTACCTATTCGCACAGCATTTTCCGGCCCGACGTTCCCGTCGGACGCTTCTTCGAACAGATTCTTCGCGTGGGCAGCACACAGCACTTCGGGGTCGTCGACGGAGACTACCGCCGAGAGTTGAAGGAGGTCGCCGCCCTGATGGACTTCGACTACTGCCCTATCGAATAAAAACATTCATCCCATAAAATTTACATACCATGAGTTTCATGTACAATCCGTACCCTTACGACGATCCGCGTGCGATCAATAAGCCGGTACTCGCCCCCCAGACCATCGAATCCGTCACAGCCGGAACTCCGCAGGCGGCAGTCAGACTCGCCCGGGAATTCGCAGAGACATTGAAAGCGACGCCCCAACGCAACCTGATCGTCGCATTCGACGGATACACCACGGCCGACTGGACCCGAACGATCAACCTGCTCTCGCAGCAACTCGGACTCCTCGGCATCGGATTCGAAGCGATGGATTTCGCACGGGTCTACAAAACCGAGGAACAGATCCACGAAATGGTCGACCCCTATCTGGAATGGGATCGCACGAAAGACCCGACGCTACTCTACGGCCGGATCTTCCGAGGCGGATACGAAGCGATGTTCGACCCTGCGAAAATCGAAGGGTTCGCACGACGGCTGTCCGAATTACAGGCATCCGCGGACCACGGCAAGGTGATCGCCGTCTACGGATACGGATGTCTCGTCGAAAGACTGCGGCCGCTCTACGACAGAAAATGTTACTTCGATGTCACTCCCAAAGAATCGATCCTGCGTATCCGCCGCGGCGAATACGCCAACCTGGGCGACCGTACGGCCCGGCCTGCCAACCTCGTTATCCGGCGTTGTTACTACGTGGATTTCGAAATGGCCGTACACCTGCGCGGCGAACTCTTGCAGCAGAGCGTACTCGACTACTATGTCGCTTCCGACCATCACGACCGGATACATCTGCTGCCGCGGAATGCCATGGAACAGATGCTCGACGCCCTGGCCGCCTATCCGTTCCGCTGCAAGCCCGTCTATTTGGAAGGGGTCTGGGGCGGCACCTATGTCAAGAAACTCCGCAACCTGCCCGACGCCATGCGCAACTGCGCGTGGGTCTTCGACCTGATCCCGATGGAGGTCAGCATCGTCGTCGAGGCCGGTGCCGAGCGGGTCGAGTTCCCGTTCTTTACTTTCGTACAGCGCGAAGGCGAAGCCATCATGGGCGATGCCTGCGTAAAGAAATTCCACGGTTATTTTCCGATCCGCTTCAACTACGACGACTCCTACCACAGCAACGGCAACATGTCGATCCAGGTACATTCGGGAGCCCGTTACAACCAAGAAAATTACGACGAGCTGGGACGTCAGGACGAAAGCTATTACGTGGTCGTGGCCGGACACAACGCCCGCACGTTCGTCGGATTCCGCGACGACGCCGACACCGAGCAGTTCATCCGGGACATCAAACGCGCCGACACGGAGTACAAGCCCGTCGATTATCTGAAATACGTCAACTACGAGGTTTCGAAACCCGGATTGCAGGTCATGCTTCCGGCCGGAACCATCCACTCTTCCGGCCGCAACCAGGTGGTGCTGGAAATCGGCAGCCTGACGATCGGTTCCTACACCTACAAACTCTACGATTACTTGCGCGCCGACCTCGACGGCAAGCCCCGGCCGATCCACACCTGGCACGGCGAACGCAACCTTGCATTCGAACGCAAGGCGTCGTGGGTACATGACCATATCGTACAACAGCCTCGCATCGTCCGCCAAGGCGAAACATGGGCGGAATATATCGTCGGAGAGAGCGACATGCTCTACTTCTCGCTGCGACGCCTCGAATTCGAGACAAGCGTCGAGGACAACACGAACGGCAGGTTCCACGTGTTGACGCTCGTCGACGGCGAACGCATCCGAATCCGTTCGATCGAACATCCCGAACGCTATTTCGACGCCGAATTCATGGACATGGTGGTCGTCCCCGCGGACATGGGGCGCTACGTCATCGAGAATCTCCGCACGGAACCGATCTGCGTGCACAAAACCATGCTCAAAGATGGATTCGACGCCGAATAACGGGAAACTGCTTTTCGATGTCGGAGGGACGTTTCTCAAAGCCGTCATCGCCGACGGAAACGGACGGTTCGTTCCGGACACGGAATACTCCGTACCGATGCCGTCGGACGGTCCGCGCGAAGAGATCGAACAGGCCCTGATCGCCGCCGTGGAGCGAGGCATGCGCTCCGCGGCGGACCGAGGCCTGCGGATCGGATGCACGGGAATCGCCTTCCCCGGCCCGTTCGACTTCGGACTCGGCATTCCGCTGATGACGCACAAATTCCGGAACATATACGGCATATCGCTGCTCGACCTGCTCCGCACACGTACGGATGTGGGACCGACGATGCCCGTTCTGTTCATGCACGACGTGAACGCCGCGATGCTGGGCGAAATGCGCTGCGGAAACGCCCGGGGCTTCGCCAACGCAGCGCTCATCGCCCTCGGAACGGGACTCGGGTTCGCCTGCTGTCTCGACGGCGAGGTGCAATACGCTCCGACCGGTTCCCCTCGGATCACCGTCTACAAGAAACCGTTCCGCGACGGAATCCTCGAAGATTATGTCGCCAAACGCGGATTCCTACGACTCTACGGCGAGATAACGGGACAGGATACCGGGCCGTCGCTTACGGTGGCCGACTTGGGCCGCATGGCCGGAGAGGGGAATCCGGCCGCCAGGGAGACCTTTGCGACCATAGGCCGCATGCTGGGCGAGGCTCTCCGCGAACTGATCCGCAAGGAACGGATCGAGTGTCTGTTGCTGGGCGGTCAAATTTCCCGTTCGTACGCTTATCTCGAACCTGGCTTGCGCAAAGGCTTGTATGGGACGGCGTGTCTGCGGAGCATTGCTCCGGCGGCACACATCGGACATGCGGCTTTCTACGGACTTCTCGCACGACTCGACGGCCTGCGGCCGGAGACGTGATGCGTCGGGGGGGGGCCGATCGCGGATCGTCTTTTCCTCCGATTCGACATATTACCTATCATACCCGTACGACCGACTGAGGCATCGGGAAAATCCAACCTATAAAACCAATGAAAAACAACTCTTTCACCTCGATAATCCATCGTTTGTTCGCTGTATCGGCGGCATTGATCCTGCTAATGGCCCAGAGCACCGGCTGCTCGAAGGAGGATTCCGAAGAGCACGGCATCCTCGATATCTCGGATGTCGTGCTGCTCGATCAGATCTACACATCAATCGGCAGCGAAGTCTCCATCTCCGGCAGAGGATTCGAATCCGGAGACGTCGTGGTACTGCGCCCCGTCCTCACAGGTTCGGCGGAATATACCGCTCCGGCCGTGCTCGTCACCTCGACGAAGATCGTTTTCGTCGTTCCCGACGGTCTGACCAGCGGCGAATACAAAGTCTATGTGTCGCGCAACGGCCAGAACCTGCTGCTCGGACGCACGACCTTCAATCTGCTTTCGGACATTCCGGACAAAGCGGGCATGAATATCAAAGGCACCGTCACCTGCAACGGCGAACCGGTGGCCGGAGTGGTCGTATCGGACGGTTCGGAGGTGACAAGGACGGATGCCGAAGGGATCTATTACCTCGCATCGGACAAAAAGAACGGATATGTCTTCATCTCGGTGCCGAGCGGTTACGAAGTGGATCATTCGGGTACGACGCCACGCTTCTTCGGCTACCTAAACCAGTCGGCTTCGACGGTCGAGCAACGGGATTTCGCACTTGCGAAATGCGACAACAGTCATCATCGCATAGTCGTCTTCACGGACGTGCACCTGGCCCGGCGCGTTTCGGACCGCAGCCAGTTTCAAAGCGGATTCCTGCGTGAAATGACCGACTATCTGAAAAGCTGCCGCGCAGACAACATTCCGGTATACGGGATCGCCCTGGGCGATCTGGCCTGGGATCAATACTGGTACGAAAACGATTACGACCTGAACGATTATCAAAACGACCTGAAATCGCTCGACTTCCCCGTATTCAGCGCACCGGGCAATCACGACAACGATCCCACGGTCGCCAACGACGATTTCGCGGCCGCAGGCCCCTTCCGGCAGATCATCGGGCCAACGGATTTTTCGTTCAACATCGGAAACGTACACTACATTCTGCTGGACAACGTCGTTTATGAAAATCCGAACGGAATCGACGGCACGCATAGTTATTCGGTCCGTCTAACGGATGAAAAACTCGGATGGCTGAGGAAAGACCTCGCGACAGTGGACAAGCAGACTCCGGTCTTCGTCGGGATGCACGTCCCGCTGCACAAGACTCCTACCCTCGACGACACCGGCCGCACGACTACAAGCTATAATATGGAGGATGCCGAACGTTTCGTGGAGTGTCTGGAAGGCTACGACGTGAACATTCTCACGGGACACACCCACTACAATTTCAACATCACGAAATCGGAACGCCTGCGCGAACACAATATCGCCGCCGTATGCGCTACCTGGTGGTGGACGGGGCACACCGATTACGCCGGCAATCATATCTGCCGCGACGGGTCGCCCGGAGGATACAAGATCTTCGAAGCGACCGGCAGCGACGTACGCTGGTACTACAAAAGCATCGGCAAGGACGCCGGATACCAATTCCGCACCTACGACCTGAACGAGTGTCTGCTCGAGAAATCGGACTTCTGTCCGTCGGCCAGCGACTCCGACTTCGCAAAATACGCTTTCGGGTATGATCGGGCGAACGATAATAACGAAGTGCTCATCAACGTCTTCGACTGGGCGGACGACTGGAAGATCGAAGTGACGGATCTTTCGGACGATTCGTCTCTCGCGGTGCAGCGCGTCCGTACGCACGATCCTTTGCATGTCATCTCCTACAATATGCGGAAACTCGACAAGAAGAGCGCAATGACTTTCCCGACCTCGTATTCGGCCCATATGTTCAAGGTAAAGGCCCGTACGGCCTCTTCGTCGCTGCGCATCGTCGTAATCGACGGTTTCGAAAATCATTACGAACAGATCATGGAGCGCCCGAAAGCTCTCTCCTTCGCCATGGAATGAAATCGTTCCGCCCGTCGCGGCAAACGGGGTTCCCGGAAATCGGGAACTCCCGTTTTTATTTTCCGGGATCGTGTCTATCCGGATGTCGAGGGCGTCATGGCCCGTATGCGAAAAACGACGACGGAGCTGTCAATCTATTATCAGCCCTATATATTGATCGGAATGAACAGGCATGTGCCGTATTGCGTGCGCATCCGCATAGACGAAGAGGCCCGGAACTGATGTTCCGGGCCTCCTGTTTTCGTCATTCGGGAGCGGATCAATATCCGGTATTGTTTTCGATATTGGGCATGACCTCAGTAGTTTTGTTCGGGATCGGCCACAAGTACATTTTGGGGGCGATGAACTGCCTCTGCGAGAGTTTGTTGGCCTGCGACTCGAAAAATGAGGGCTCCCCTTTGACGGTTCGGCTGAAATCGGGGCATCCGCTTTCGTCGATCTCGGGAACAGCACCGTGGAACCAATATTGCATATAGGCGTCCTGGCGCGCCTTGTTCTTTGCCGGAAGGCCATAATTGGGATAGTTCATTACCTTTTCGGCAATACGCCAGCGATAGAGGTCCAGGTAACGTAGCTGTTCGAAAGCTAGCTCCATACGACGTTCCGTCCGAATGATCGTGCGCAGCTTGGTCTGCTCCCGTTCGGCGACGGCCGGATATTGCCCCGTCGCAGAAACTTCGACGCCGTAAGCACGGGCGCGCACACGGTTGATCGCTTCGAGCACCGAATCGTCTATTTCGTTGAGTTCCATTTTGGCCTCCGCATACATCAGCAATACGTCGGCATAACGCAATATCCGTTTGTCGGGTTCCGTCTCATAGGGCGAAAGCCAGCTTTCGTCGATTCCTTTTTTCAGGGCCAACCCGTTGTAGGAGGCGTATTGGTTCGAATTCCCCGATATCAGATACGTGCGCGAGTCGTTGTTGGTCACCATCTTGCCCTCTTTGCTGCTGTATATTTCCGCTACGTCCAGCCGGGGATTGAATTCATATCCCAAATGCTGGGTTCCGAATTCGACGATCGTGTAACTGCACCGCGGATCGCGATTCTTAAAAGGCTCGCTCGGATCATAAAGCGGCGATTCGTCGATCGGCAGACCGTCCGTGCAGAGAAACGAACACAGAAGATCCCAAGACGGAAGCTCGCCCAATGCGTTGGTGCCCACAGGAGTGCGCGTCAGTTTCACGGTCACGGACTGCCCGCTGAGGTACTGTCTCAACGACCCGTTGGAATAGGCTTTCGAACGCGGGATCACGAAAATGCCTTCGGGTGAATTTTTCGTCGATTGCAGGAAGAGTTCCGGAAAGCTGTCGTGAAGTTTGTACACGTTCAGATCCATGCAATTCTTGGCTGCTTCCGCTGCGATCCCGAAGAGCCGTTCGGCTTCCGAGGGATTTCCCAGTCCATAGGTGTCCCACTTCCGAATGGACGCGAAATGGAGCGCCGTGCGGGCTTTCATGCCGTAGGCGGCTCCTTTCGTGGCCCGCTGCACCTCCGAAGCGGAGTACTCCCTGGGCAGCATTTCCACGACGTCATCGAACTCTTCGAGCACGTCCTCCAGCACCGACCAACGGTCGGTACGTTCGAGCAGATAGGCCGCATTTCGCCCCTCTTCGGATTCGATGTCGATGTTTTCGTCCACGACCACCACGTCGCCGAAGTGCATCAGCAGACGGGCATAGAAACAGGCCCGGTAGAAACGTGCGTTCCCCAGAATACGATTTCGGAGTTCCGGGTCCATCTGCGCCTCGACCTTGTGCAATTCCGTGATGATCTTGTTGCATCGGTTGATCGCCGTATATGTGTTGTCCCACATGGCCGTCGCCACGGGATTGGTGCTGTTGAGCGATCCGTTGGTGAAGCTCAGCAGCTTGTCGCGGTTGGTGAAGTCGTCGGTGATGGCATCCAATGCACATTGGTTGGAGCCGGTCCACTCCAAACGTTCCTGAGGCCAGAACATATGGAGCAAGAGTACATTGAGGTTCATTTCGAATTGTTCGGGTGTCTGAAACCAGTTTCCTGTCGCGGCTTCATCCTTCGGATTGAGATCCAGATCGCTGCATGCCAGGAGAGCCGCGCTGCAAATCGCAGCTATCATATACCTTAAACGTCTCATATTTTAGGGAATTTATGTAGATTTAAAATGTAATCTGCGCGGAAAACAACACCGATTTAGTGATCGGATAGGCCGAAACGCCTCCCTCGGGGTCCCATCCTTTCGGAAAATCGCTGCACGTGAAAAAGTCGGTGAGCGTTACCGAAAAACGAAGGTTGCGAACCCAGACCTTATTCATCCACCGTTCCGGCAGAGAGTAGCCGAGCGTAAGGTTCTTCACCCGAAAATAGGAGCCGTCGAACATCCAGAAGTCGGAAATGGCATAATTGTTTCCCTCGCTCTGATACGAATAACGCGGGTAGCGGGCATGACGGTTTTCCTCGATCGTATTTTTCCTGCTCCACGAATTCGCGCCGGCGATCAGCGTCGGGACATTGTACCATTGGGCCCGCAGCGGTTGTACCATGCTCTCCGAGAGGTAGGAGTTGCGTTTGCCGACACCCTGGAAATCCATACTGAAATCCAACCCCTTCCATGCGAGCGAGATGTTGCCTCCGTAATTGAAGTGCGGTAGCGAAGACCCCAATACGACCCTGTCGTAGGCAGCGTTGATCACATTCGGGGAGTCGGCTCCGTCCGCTATATTCTTATAACGTATGTCTCCTACGGTTACCGCGCTGTTGGTTCGGGGCGAGTCGTTTACTTCCGCTTCGGTCTGGTAGATGCCGTCGCTCACATATCCGTACCACGACTGGTACTCGACGCCTTCCCTGATGATCTTTCCGCCCGAGATGATCTCCTTGTTGCCGATATACCCCATTTTCGAAACGTCGTCCGACAAGTTGAAGGATACGGAATACGTCAGGTCTCCGATTCTGTCGCGCCATCCCAGCGTGATTTCCCAGCCGCGGGTATTCATCGTTCCGACGTTGTCGTAGGGATCGCTCAGACCGATGATCGGTGCGATAGGTACGGTCAGCAGCATATCGTCCGTACGTTTGTAGTAATAGTCGGCCGTCAGCGAGAGCCGATTTTTCAGAAATGTCAGGTCGACGCCCACATCGTAGGTAGTGGTCGTTTCCCAGGTGAGGTCTCTGACGACCGCCGCTGTCTGGGAATAACCCGGGAGCGAGGTTACGGTATTGCCGATATAGCCGACCGAATATGCCGGAGTGAGCGTCGTCTGGTAGGGATAATAGCCGTTGATCCGTTCGTTGCCGAGTTCGCCGTAAGAGACACGGAGTTTGCCGAAATCGAACCAGTCTTTCGTTCCGGATATGAAGTTTTCCGAGGTAAAGACCCATCCGGCGGAAGCTGACAGGAACGTACCCCAGCGGGAATCCGGAGCAAAACGCGAAGAACCGTCCCTGCGGATATTGCCCTGAATGTAATACTTATTGCGATAATTGTACATCACGCGCCCGAAATACGAACGACGGGCCAATTCGAAGACGTTTTCGCTTTTGGCCACTACGTCGGAAGTGCCTCCGGCCGAGAGATAGGGGATCAGCGAATGCGGAAATTTACTTTTCGAGGCAAGCAGCCCCTCCTGTTCGTATTTGTAATTTTCGTAACCGATCATGGCGCTGAAATTATGGTCTTCTCCGAACGTCTTTTGATAATTGGCATAAAACTGCGTCGTATGACTAAATGTATCGCTGCGCGTCTCTTTGAGTTCGGTCGTCGTCGCTTCGGTGATGTATTTCGTGCTTACGGTCGAGGAATCGCCGGCGCGGAAATAAGGCACCTGCTTCTGGAAGTCCTTTTCCTTCGTATACGAGAAGTTCGGGGCGAACACTCCCGTGACGGAGAAACCCTTGAAAGGTGTCAGGTCGAGCTGGAACTTTCCCGTCATCTTGTAACCGTGCACGTCGATCGTACCGCCGTCCATCAGGGCTGCATATTTATTGCTGCCCTCTTTCCCTTCCGCATAGCGCCCGTCGCTCAATGTCGCAGCGTAAATGGCCGGAATATAGCGCATCTGGGCCGACGGCGAAGTATGGGGGTTCACCTTGTCCGTTTTGCGCAGGGAAATGTCGGCCGACGCCTTCATCCATTTGAAAAGTTCGAAATCGTTGTTCAACCGCAGCGTATAACGCTTCCAGGAAAGATTTTTCGTAAAAAGACCGTCCACGTCGTCGTACCCGAAATTCAGCGACGTGCTCCGTTTGGCGCTTCCCGAACGGAAGGAAACGTTGTGCGACTGTCGCACGGCGTAATCTTTCAACAGCAACGAAAGCCAATCCGTATTCGGATATTTGTCGGGGTCCTCACGGTTGAGATTCCAATAGTTGTCCACTACGTCCTTCGTATAGGTCTGCTACCATCCACCCCCGGGGAAATCGTTGTAGTTTAATTCGTTGACCGCTTTCATGTAGTCGACGGCATTCATGTAGTCGGGCATCGACGTCGGAAAATCGAGTCCGAGCGTATAGTTGTAGGTAACGCTCGTTCCGCTATTCCCCCCGCGTTTGGTTGTTACCAGAATGACGCCCGCCGCGGCCTGCGACCCGTAGATCGAAGCGGACGCAGCATCTTTCAATACCGTTATGTTGGCTACATCCGTCAGATTGAGATCGGAAAGATTGCCCGGAACCCCGTCGATCAAGACATAGGGATCCGAAGCGCCTTCGGTCATCGAAGTGATGCCGCGGATGCGAATGGTCGCCGATTGGCCGGGTGCAGAATTGGTGCGTGTCACCGTCACGCCGGGCATCGCTCCCTGAAGCGCCATCGAAACGGTCTGCGTCTGTCTGTTGAGGATCGCTCCGCCGTCGATGCTGCTGAGCGATCCGGTCAGGTCTTTCTTCTGGACGGAGCCATAGCCGATAACCACTACCTCGTCGAGCAGGTTATTGTCCTCCTCGAGCACTACCGAAATCGCGGCGTTGCTCTCCGTGAGCGGAATTCTCTTCGTTTTGTATCCGATGCAGCTGACCGAAAGCGCGGAACCTTGGGACGGTTTCTGCTTCAAGTCGAGTGTGAAAGTACCCGTCACGTCCGATGTCGTGCCGAACTGGGTTCCTTCGAGAACGATCGTTGCACCTACTACGGGGGCATCGGTCGTCGTCCGGACTGCACCTTGAATCGTGTAAGCAGGCGAGGATTGGGCCGCAGCGAGGAACGGTATCAAACCGACCGTTGCTAAAAGCATATTTATTGGTATTGCTACCAGTAAATTACTTTTTTCGCGAATGTAACATACGATTTTTTTCATGTTGTTAAAATTAATAGTATATTTGCGGTACCACACAACACCAAACCTTGCTTGAATAATATAAGTGTTGTTAGGTGTGGTACAAATATAGCTTAATTTTGCGAACTGACAAAAAAGAAGGAAATTTTAACGACTTTTTTAACGTGTTTTTTTGTCTGAAACGACTGTTTTCAGACCTGATTCCGGTTTTAAAACCAACTTAAAATGCAGAACCATGAAAAAGAGCCTTTTTAATTTTGCAGCGACGATGCTCATGTCCGCAGGAGCCGTCGTATTCAATGCCTGCTCCGACGACAATACGGACAGCGACGGAGGAGTCGGAACCTTGGAAGTTACGCCGGCTTCTCTCGAAACGATCGCCGACTACGGCGGTAGTTTCTCGTTCGATGTTCGGAGCAACTCCTATTGGCATGTCTCCGTGGAGGATGCCGACGAACTGCCGTTGGATTGGGCGTCTGCCGATATCGTTTCCGGCATGGGAAATGCGTCGGTCAATCTTTCGGTAGAAACCAACGACGGGCAGACGGTTCGGACGGGACGCATCGTTTTCGAACTCGATGATATGAGCAGCCGTACGGAAATCCCTTTTTCGCAGCAGGGAAATGACGCGGGCGGAACGGAAACGGTCTATGCCATCACGCCGATTTCCGATTTCTTCCTGTGCGATCCGCAATCTGCCGACGGTGGAGAATATCGAGTTTACACTTGTACGTTTGACGCCGACACGGAAACCGTCACGTTCTCTCAGACCGGCAATACCGTTTGGCGCATAGGAGGAACGGACGACAAGACTTCGCGTGTATTCGGCAAATCGCAAATTTATAACGGCCGTTTTGCCACGACCGGCTGGGGCGGTGAAGATTGGGAGAAATCCGCATTGATCGTCAAGATGAAAGCCACGTCCGATCTGAAAGGACGATTGCGTTTCGGATTCGGATTCGTTTCCGCAGACGCCGTTCCGAAAAACTGGGAATGCACTTGGAGTGCGGACGGAAAGAGCTGGAACAAGGGCATGGAGGTAGCGGCGACGCCGTATACGGATTTTTCCCCGACGTTTGAACTCAAAAGTACGTCGCCCTATAAAATGGCGCGTTTCAGCATTTCCGAAGGACAAACGATAAAAAAAGGCAATTTCCTATATATAAAAATCGCGCCGACGGACAATACGCCTATCAAAGGATCGGAAGTACTGTCGACCGGTACCGTCACGCTGAATCACGGGTTCTATCTGACGACGCACGAAAAGAAGGCTTACAATACCCGTCCCATGCCCGACGACGACAATATCGTTCTGGCGCACGGTTTCGACGAAGCGTTCAATGGCCATGATTACTTCATTCCCGCACGTTATTTCCTTTCGAATTATAACAACCTTTACAACGAGGTTATGCCGGACGGCTGGTCGGCGAGCGATACCGGCGTCCGCGAATGTCCCGGCTACGTCATGTTCGGAGCCAATCAGGACAAAGGAAGCGGGTGGCTCATGACTCCCCCGCTCGCGAAACTCGGCGATACGCCTTCCGAAATCACCGTTACGTTCGATCTGGCTTTCTATGCGTCGGCGGCTTATAAGAATGAGACCAAGTCGATGTCGGTCTCCGTCGAGGGGCCGGGAACGGTCGGAGCACAGCCCGATTACAGCGATCTTCCGAGCATCAATGGGGCGACGATCGCCGAAATGGAGGCTACGGATAAGGCCTATTTCAAGTGGTACGAAGGTTATCAGGTGAAAATATCCGGAGCGACGAAAGATACGCGGATCAAATTCGCAACCGCCAACGGTCGTCATTTCCTGGACAACATTGTCGTGACGAAAGACTGACGGAGTTGAGGAACGGGATTCCTGCGAATTCCGGAGATTTCGGTCGAAAACGCAGATAAACAGAATCGGAGGGGTCGGGAACTTTTCGTTCCCGACCTCTGTTCTTTCGCCTCTTTTACCGGTACACGTGAATGATTTTATCCGATCCAGGACGATCCGCTGCCATTCAGCCTTACGGAGGAAACGGTCCCTGTTACCCCAGCCGCGACCGCCGTCGGGATAGATCATGTATGGAAACTTTTACCCGATTTCCTTCAACATATCGAAACGGTTCAGATTTACATAATGCACGGTCATGATCTCAGCCTCCCTTGAAAATATCCGGCGACATTCCCAAAAGCGAAGCGGAACGGAATCGCACCTTCTTACGAATTCAGTTACAGCTCTTTCAGGCGCAAGTTCGGTCTTCGCAGCAGAATCTCCCTTTCCGGTCTCCGGTGCCGAACGTCATCGGGAAACAGAGGTCGAATGGATAAACGACCTTCTTATGAACGTCTGAATACTATCCGATCCTATCACAGAAAATCGCGGCAGTCAAATGACTGCCGCGATCGAACGATCGGGAACCGCCGCAACGGTTTCCGGCACACGGACGCCCGCCGATGCGGGCCGCCCGCATCTCCCGATTAATACCGTCTGCGGTTGTAACCGCCGCCGTAGCCGCCGTTACCGCCGCGATTGCCGCCGCCGTAACCGCCCGACGAACGCTCCGTCTTCGGACGGGCCACGTTCACCGTAAGCACCTTGCCTTCGAACTCGCTGCCGTTGATCCGGTCGATGGCTTTCTGCCCCTCGCCGTCATCGGGCATCTCGACGAACCCGAATCCGCGGGAACGCCCCGTCTCCCGATCGGTAATCACATTTGCCGACGATACTTCGCCGAACTGTGCAAATAAATTCTGTAAGCTTTCGCTGCTTGTACCCCAGCTGAGGTTCGAAACATAAATGTTCATCTGAATCTGTAAATTAAAAATTGTTATTTGTCGCTGATCGCTACGCGCACCGCGTTCATCCCGCGCGTGCCGCGTTCGAGTTCGAATGTCACCCGATTGCCCTCGGCAATCGCTGCGGGAGCCTGCGTGATATGGAAAAAGTACTTTTCGCCGTTGTCCGAGTTCCGGATGAAGCCGTACCCCTTGGCTGCGTCGAAATACTCCACGCGGCCCTCGAAAGGGACGATCTCCTCCGGTTCCGACCTGCGGGGTACCGAGACCTCGATCTGCGATGCGTCGATCTCCTCGCGTTCCCCGACTTCGGGCGGTGTCGTGTGAAGAACGCCGTTTTCATCCACATAAGCCAGCATCTCCTCGAAATTGCGGCTGCCGCTGCTCTGGCGTTCTTCCCTTTTCCGTTGTTTGTCCAGCCGCTTGGTCTGTTTGATCTTTTCTCTTTCTCTCTTTCCCGATGTAATCCGTTTTGCCATTTATCAATTCATTTTTTCTGAGGGTTCCGACACCGTGCGCAATACGCCGCAACAGCGTACACTGCGCCCGCCGCAGGCATATTGCCCCAAACAAAGGAGCCGATAATGACGTCGATTTTGAGAATAGAAAGATCCGCGTATACGACCGGATCGAACTCTTACAAAGAAAGATTCAGAATAAAACTCGATTGTTTCCCGACAAAGATAGGTATTTTATTCCGTATTTCCTATTTTCTTGAAAATCTTATGACATCCGACCTCTTTTTTCTTTCCGCGGCGACCGGAAAAGGAAGCCGCGGAGACGGCGATTCCGGAAAAAAGCGTATTTTCGCTCCCGAAATCATACACCGCAAAAACATCCGACAACGATGATACGCCAGATCGAATTCACCCTCCGCCCCCGCAGCAGGGGCTTCCACCCGATCACCGACGAGATCGAAGCGAACCTTCCGCCGCTGCCCGCCGCGGGATTGCTGCACCTCTTCATCAAGCACACCTCGGCCGGTCTGACCCTCAACGAGAACGCCGATCCCGACGTGCGCACCGATCTGGAAGCGATCTTCGACCGCCTCGTCCGCGAACGCGAAGCCTACTACATCCACACCTACGAGGGCGACGACGACATGCCCGCCCATGCGAAATCGACGCTCGTGGGGACGGCTCTCACGCTTCCCGTCTGCCGCGGGCGCATCAACCTGGGCACGTGGCAGGGGATCTACCTGTGCGAATTCCGCAATCGAGCCGCAGGCCGGCGCATCGTCGCCACGGTCGTCGGGTAAGCGTCCGCAGGAACCCGCAGCACCGATCGGCGTCACTCCATCGCCACGACGACCTTTCCGCGAACCCCGCCGCCTTCCAGCCGTTCGTGAGCGCGGGCGATTTCGCCGAACGGGAAGACGCTGTCCACATGTACCCGCAGCCTGCCGCCGGCAAGCAGGTCGGCGATACGGCGCATCCCCTCGCCGCTGGAATGCATCAGGATGTGCCTGTAATTCCCGACGCCGTACGCTACGGCCGCTTCATCGGCCTCCGCCTTCCGATCCGAAGGCAGCAGCACGATCATGCCGTCGGGACGAAGCACGTGCAGCGACCGGACGAAATTCTCGCCGCCGACCGTATCGAGCACGAAATCGATCTCCTTCGCCCGCTCCTCGAACCGCTCCGTGTTAAAGTCGATCACCTCGTCGGCACCGAGATTCCGCACGAAACCGGCATCCCTGCCAGCCGCCGTCGAGATCACGTAACAGCCTAACGTCTTTGCGATCTGCACGGCATGATGCCCCACGCCGCCGGCTCCGCCGTGAATCAGCACGCGGGCCCCCGCCCCGATGCGTCCCGTCTCGACCAATGCCTGCCAGGCCGTCAGCGGCGACTGCGCAGCCGCCGCGGCCTCTTCGTGCGAAACGTTCAGCGGTTTGAGGGCGAGGTGTTCCGCCGGTACCGCAGCGAACTCGGCATAGGCGCAGCCCGGCCCGGGGAAATTGACCGTTCCGAAGACAGGATCGCCGATGCGGAACTCCTCGACGCCCTCCCCCGTTTTCGACACGACACCCGAAAGATCCCATCCGAGGATCATCGGCCTCTGCCGACGCAGGGAATCGGCGATCCCGCCGCCCCGACGCGTCTTGACGTCGATCGGATTCACACCGGCGGCCTTTATCGTGACGAGTACCTCGCCCCTCTTCGGAACGGGGGCGGGAACCGTCGCCACGGCGAAACGCTCCGTTCCGCCGAAACGTTCGAGAATCATCGCTTTCATAACGGTAACTTTATGCTATCCACGGGAAACGCCATCCGGCCCCTCCGCCTCGGGAATGCGGGAGTCGGTAAAACAGAGGCAGCCGTCGTAAACGGCAAAGGAGTCCGACCGGCAGTTCCCGCCTCGAAGGATTTTTCGTAGCCGGCACACAGAGCCCGCTCAGAGAAACCGTCCCCGAAAATTTCCGTGACGGAACAGGAGACACCGTCGTGCCGACGCGGAAACCAGACGCACATCCTGCCTCTCTCGCAGATCGCAATTCCGGTGGGTTGCACTCCTCGGAACGAGGTTACGGGAAGAATGCCGACGCGGTCGGTCTCCGTCGTTTTCATAACGGTCAATCGTTTTTGTCCCGCTACGGCAAAGATAGTGCCTCGCTGCGTGCTTCTCTCGGCAGGCATCGCCGTTCGGTCCCTATTTCGCCCGCCCGAACCGCCGCACGGCATCCGAACGCCGCACCGAGGCATCGATTTTGCATATCGAATCGAAAAGCATACGAATTCGGCCCCGTCGACCGTTTATCCGATACGAATCAAAACAGAAAGACTATGGCAACGACAAAATTCAAGGACATGCCGGTACATCTCTCCGGTGACTTCATCGCAACGGGCGCTGCGGCCCCCGACTTCGAGCTGGTCAAAACCGACCTCGGAACGCTCTCCCTGAGCAGCTTGAAGGGCAAGCGCGTCATTCTGAACATCTTCCCCAGTCTCGACACGGGGGTCTGCGCCATGTCGGTGCGCAAATTCAACCAGCTGGCAGCATCGCTGCCCGACACGGTGGTGCTGGCCATATCGAAGGATCTTCCGTTCGCCCACGCGCGTTTCTGCACCGTAGAGGGGATCGAAAACCTCGTTCCGCTCTCGGATTTCCGCCATTCGGATTTCGATGAAAACTACGGCATGCTGATGGCCGACGGCCCGCTGCAAGGATTGCTCGCCCGCTCGGTCGTGGTCATCGACCGGGAAGGCAAGGTCGTCTATACGGAACTCGTTCCTGAAATCACGCAGGAACCCGACTACGACCGCGCCGTCGAAGCGGCAAAGAGGGCCTGAGCCCGTCCGAAAAACACGGCGGCCGGCATCCTTTCTCGGATGCCGGCCGCCGTGTCGAATCTACTCCTCCATCGGACGGAACTTCTCTTTCGGCGCCCCGCAACGGGGACAGTGCCAGTCGGCAGGCAGCTCCTCGAAGGGCGTACCCGGGACGATTCCGTGCTTCGGATCGCCTGCGGCCGGATCGTAAATCCACCCGCAAACGCTGCATTTATACTTTTTCATGGCTTCGTCGTCTGAACCGTTACAGCCTGTCGGCCACCTTCTGCCAGTCGACCAGATCCCACCAGTTCTTCACGAACTCGGCGCGCCGGTTACGGTAATCGATATAATAGGCGTGTTCCCAAACGTCGACCGTCAGCAACGGTTTCAGTCCCCGCGTCATCGGGTTGCCGGCGTTGGATTCCGCCACGATCACCAGCTTGCCGTCGGGCTGCTGTGCGAGCCATGTCCAGCCCGAACCGAACAGCCCTACGGCCGCCTTCGTGAAGGCCTCCCGAAAGGCTTCGACCGAGCCAAAGTCGCGCGCCAGCACCGCCGCCAGTTTTTCGGGCATCGGCTGCTGGTCGGGCGTCAGCGTGAGGAAGAAGAAGGTATGGTTCCAAGTCTGCGCGGCGTTGTTGAAGACGCCTCCGTCGGCCTTGCGGACGATTTCGTCGAGCGGCATCTCGGCATAGGGCGTCCCCTCGATCAACTTGTTGAGATTGTCGATGTAGGTTTGGAGATGTTTGCCATAGTGGTACTCGAAGGTCTCCGCGCTCATCTTCGGCGCGAGCGCTTCCGTTTTATAGGGAAGCTGAGGCAACGTGTGTTTCATAGTCTGTCGGTTTTTACTGTTTGACAATGTGTCGATATTTGTTGTTAAAACGTTTTGCATCACGATTTTATTATCCGGATTCTTCACGAGGATATATCCGTTGAGGTAGGTCGCGAAGAGGATCCACAGCACGTAGGGTGCAAAGAGCCACGCCGCCGAAGGAGTCCGGTGCCGCACCCGGCAGATGTAGACGATCACCAGCGCATCGAGCAGGAGGATGTCGACGAATCCCGCCAGCGGGCTGCGTAGGTAAAAGAAGAAGACGCTCCACAGAAAATTGACGGCCAGTTGCAGGAACCACAGCGTGACGTAGCGTTTGTCGCCGTATCGGAGCACGCGCCCCAGCGAAAGGCCCATGCAGAGGTAGATGATTCCCCATGCGATCGGAAAGGCGATGTCGGGCGGCGTCAGCGCGGGTTTCACCAGCAGGGGATACCATACGGCGACGGACTCCGCTTGAAGACGCCCCGCCACGAGACCCGCGATCAGACACAGCAGGACGGGGACGACGTAATAAGCAATCTTTTTCATAGGGCAAACGTTGCGTTGCAACCGAACGACCGTGCAAATTTCAGGCGGAACGCACTCCCAAGTTAAGAAAAATTCGGACAGATTGTTACGCTCTTCGGAAGAAAAAAGTGCTGTTTCGGGCCGAATGCCGAAAACAGTCGCCGATCTGCGCCGTTCGTACCGCCGGTACGGCATCCGATGCAGTACGAACGTGTCGGTGCGTGCCGGTGGCACGCACCGACGGACAGAAAGCCGGCAGCGACGGCCGTTTTCCGTTTTTTTCGTACATTTGTCAATGAAAGGCACCGGAAATGCACTGCACGTCACACATGGGAAAACGGTTACTGCTACTCCTCTTATCGATAGGATGCTGCCTGGCGGGATTCGCCGCCGAGAGCTACACGCTGCGCGGCCGTGTCATCGACCGGCTCACGCGCCGCCCCGTCGCCTATGCGGCCGTCGTACTCGACGGACAGGGCGACAAGGGCGCCTCGACCGACTCGACGGGACGCTTCGCCATCGAACGCGTCCGCCCGGGCATCTACCGGCTGGCGGCCTCCTGCATCGGCTATCGCAACACGCTCACGCCCGAATACGTCGTCTCGGCCGCCACGCCCTTCATCGAGATCGAGCTTGTGGAGGACGCCGCGCAGCTCGACGCCGTGACCGTCACCCCCACGCCGTTCCGCCGCACGGCCGAGAGCCCCGTCGGGTTGCAGGTGATCGGCCTGCGCGAGATCGAAAAGAGCCCGGGCGCCAACCGCGACGTTTCTCGCATCGTGCGCTCCTATCCCGGCGTATCGTTCTCGCCCGTCGGTTACCGCAACGACCTGATCGTACGCGGCGGCGGCCCGTCGGAGAACGTCTTCTACATGGACGGCATCGAGATTCCCAACATCAACCACTTCGCCACGCAGGGCGCTTCGGGCGGCCCCGTGAGCATCGTCAACGCCGATCTGGTGCGCGAGATCAGTTTCTACACCGGCGCCTTCCCCGCCGACCGGGCCGGAGCGCTCAGTTCGGTGCTGGATTTCCGCCTGCGCGACGGCGACCCCGAAAAACACTCCTTCAAGGCGACGCTCGGCGCATCGGAAGTGTCGCTTAGCGGCAACGGCCCCCTCTCGGAGCGGACGACCTACCTCTTTTCCGTACGCCAGTCTTACCTGCAACTGCTGTTCAAGATGCTGGGACTTCCTTTCCTGCCCAACTACATCGATGCGCAGATCAAGATCAAGAGCAAACTGTCGGCCCGCGACGAGCTGACCGTGCTGGGACTTACCGGCATCGACAACATGCGTCTGAACACCGACGAAAAGGGCGAGGAGGCTGAATACCTGCTCAGCTACCTGCCCCGCATCCGGCAGGAGACCTTCACCGTAGGCGCCGTCTACCGCCACTACGCCGGACAGCATACGCAGAGCGTCTCACTGAGCCACAACTATCTGAACAACCGCAACCTGAAATACCGCGACAACGACGCATCGAGCGACGAGAACCTGATGCTGCGGCTGCGCAGCGTCGAACAGAAGACGACGCTGCGGGGTGAAAACCGTTCGTGGCTCGGACGATGGACGCTGACCGAAGGCGCCGAACTGAACTACCGCCGTTACACCAACCGCACGCTGCAACGCCTCTACGGCCGTGAAACGGACTTCTCCGACTACGACACCCGCCTCGGTATCGCGGGCTGGGGGCTCTTCTTCACCGCCGCCTACGAGTCGTCCGACAAACGGTTCACCGCCTCGGCGGGGCTGCGTGCCGACGGCTGCGACTACTCGGCGCGGATGCGGCAGTTCTGGCGGCAGCTTTCGCCGCGCCTGTCGCTGGCCTATGCGCTCGGCGACGCATGGTCGGTCAAGGGCAGCGCCGGCATCTACCACCAGCTGCCGCCCCTGACGGCGTTCGGACTGCGCGACAACGACGGCGCGTGGGTCAACCGCAGCCTGCGCTACATGCGGGTGAAGGCCCTGAGCGCGGGGATCGACTGGCGGCTGCGCGACCGGCTGATCGTCTCGATCGAAGGATTCCGCAAAGGCTACGACCGCATCCCGCTGTCGCTGGCCGACGGCATTCCGCTCGTCTGCAAGGGCGACGACTACGGCACGGTGGGCGCCGAACCGCTCGTTTCGACGGCCGAAGGCCGCGCCTACGGCGCCGAACTGACGGCTCGCTGGCAAATCCCCGGCAAAATCAACCTCGTCGGCTCGGCGACGCTCTTCCGCAGCGAGTACCGCAACGGCCAGGGCCGCTACGTCCCCTCGGCCTGGGACAACCGCTACGTGGTCAACCTGAGCGGCACCTACGATCTGCCCCGCTCGTGGAGCGTCGGAGCGCGCCTGAGCTGGATCGGCGGAGCGCCCTATACCCCTTACGACGAGGCGAAGTCGTCGCTCGTCTCGGCCTGGGATGCGCAGGGGCGCCCCTACTACGACTACGCACGTTACAATACGGAGCGGCTCGCGGCCTTCGGGCAGCTCGACCTGCGCATCGACAAGACCTTCTATTTCCGCCGCTGCATGCTGGGCCTCTACATCGACCTGCAAAACGTCACGGCAAGCCGGCTCGAACGCCCCGACGTACTGATGTCGACGGGCGTCATAGCCAACCCCGCGGCCCCCGCCGACGAACAGCGCTACCTCATGAAATACATCGGCCAGTCGAGCGGGACGCTGATCCCGACGCTCGGCGTGACCGTCGAATTTTAATCCTGCAACCATGAAAAACAACCTGCTCAGCGAGAAACTGGTCTACACGGGCGACACCCGCACCCCGACCCACCTTCATCTGGTGCGTTATACGCCGGACGAGGTGCACGAATACACGGCCGACAGCCTCCCGCCGATCGAACCGCAATTCTCCGAAAAGGGGATGATCTGGCTTCAGGTGCACGGGCTGAAAGAGACCGAAACCGTGCGGCAGGTCTGCGACCGGTTCGGTATCGACTTTCTGGTGATGCAGGATATCCTCAACGCTGACCACCCGACCAAGGTCGAGGAGCACGAACGCTACATGCTCGTCGTGGCGAAATTCTTTCGCGGCGGGGAGGAGATGCAGGTCTGCCTGGTGCAAGGCGCCGACTTCGTGCTGAGCTTCATCGAGAGCGAAAGTCCGCTTTTCGACGACATCCCGCAGGCGATCCGCAACAACGTGCTGAAATTCCGGTCGCGGCCGTCGGACTACCTGCTCAGCGTACTGCTCAACAGCATCACGGCCAACTACGCCACGCTCATCTCCAAACTGGACGGCGACCTCGACGACCTGGAAACCGGACTGCTCTCGACGACCGACTGCCGCGACACGGGCGGCCAGATTCAGGAGCTGCGCCACCGCTACCTCCAACTCAAACAGGCCGCCCTGCCCCTGCGCGACCAGTACGCGAAACTGCTCCACTCCGACTCGGCGCTGCTTCACAAGAACGTGCGCCCCTTCTTCAACGACGTGAACGACCACCTGCAATACGTCGTGCAGCAGATCGACCTCTGCCGCGAAACGCTCTCGTCGCTCGTCGACCTCTACATCTCGAACAACGACCTGCGCATGAACGCCATCATGAAACGGCTGACGATCGTCTCGACGATCTTCATCCCGCTCACCTTCCTCGTGGGCGTATGGGGCATGAACTTCCGCCGGATGCCCGAACTGGAATGGGAATACGGCTATCCGGCGGCTTGGGCGGCGATGCTGTTCATCGGCGCGGTCGTCTACCTCATTTTCCGCAAGAAGGAGTGGCGCTGAGGCCGCCGGTCGTTTCGGAACTCTCGCCGGAACGCAACTGCGGCCTGCAAATTGCATGACCCAAAATGCCGGACAACGTCGTCCGCCACAACGTTTCACGTCATGCCGAACAATCGCAACAATATCCTCGTCGACCCGCGCGGGGAGTACTACCACGACGCCTACCCCGCCCAGCAACAGGAGCCGCCGGGACTCGAAAGCCGGATGCAACCCCGTCCCGACACCGGCGAAGAGAGCTATCGCGGACACGGGCGGCTGCTGGGGCGCAAGGCGCTCATCACGGGCGGCGACTCGGGAATCGGCCGCGCCGTCGCCATCGCTTTCGCCCGCGAAGGGGCCGACATCGCCGTCAACTATCTGCCGGCCGAACAGCCCGATGCCGCTTCGCTCCGCACGCTGCTCGACAGCGAAGGAAGCCGCCTGACGCTGCTGCCGGGCGATCTGAGCGACGAGCAGAGCTGCCGCCGCATCGTCCGCGACGCCGTCCGCGCACTCGACGGGCTCGACACTCTGGTGCTCAACGCCGGCACGCAGCACGCCGTCAAGGAGATCGCGCACCTCTCGACCGAACAACTGGAATATACCTTCGCCACCAACGTCTTCTCGCTCTTCTGGAGCGTACAGGAGGCGCTTCCCCACATGGAAGCCGGCGCCAGTATCATCACCACTTCTTCGATCCAGGCTTTCCAGCCGTCGTCGTTCCTGACCGACTACGCCGCATCGAAAAGCGCCGTCGTGGGGTTCACCCGCTCGCTGGCCAAACAGCTCGCACCGAAGGGAATCCGCGTCAACTCGGTCGCTCCCGGCCCCGTCTGGACACCGTTGCAGGTGAGCGGCGCGCAGCAGCCCGAGAATATCCCCGGTTTCGGAAGCCGGACACCGCTGGGGCGTGCAGGGCAACCCGTCGAAGTAGCGCCGAGTTACGTCTTTCTCGCCTCCGAAGAGTCGAGCTACATTACCGCCCAGATCATCGGCGTCACGGGCGGACGCTACATTCTCTAAACCCCGCGACCATGAGAACACCCGCCGCCCACCCCGACCGCCTCACGGCCGAAGAGCGCCGCGAACTCGACGACAATGCGTTCGGCATCCCCTCACGCCGCGAATTTCCGCTCGTCGACGCCGCCCATGTCCGCGCCGCCGAGAGCTATTTCCGCTACGCTCCCGAAGCCGACAAACCCGCCCTCGCACGGCGCATCCTGCGCCAAGCGGCGGAGTTCGGCATCGAGATCCGCAGCGAAACGATCCTGCGCTGGGCGGCACAGACCGCAAAGCGGTAACGGCAGACAGCTGAAAAAAACGTATCTTTGCAAAAAACGATGTACATGAAATCTCTTATTCCCGTTACCGCCGCCCTGTTGTTGCTCGCGGCCTGCGGCCAACGCAACGCATCCCGACAAACCGCGCCGGCCGCCGCGCAAACCGCTGTACCCGACATGCACGACGCCGAAAACGCCCTCGACTACCAGGGCACCTATACCGGCGTCTTTCCGGCCGCCGATGTACCGGGCATCGCCGTCACGCTGACGCTCGGCTCCGACGGACGCTACACCGAGGTGAACCGCTACTGCGAACGCCCCGGCCAGTTCACCGACTACGGACGCTACACCGTCCGCGGGAACATACTCACCCTGCGCCCCGATTCGCCGAAAGACATCCCCGCCTACTACCGGGTGGGCGAAAACCGGCTCTGGCGGCTCGACAGCCACCAGCAGCCCATTACGGGACCGTTCGCCGACCAGTACATCCTCACCAAATCGGATTCGGCAACTCCCGCAGGCTGCTACTGACGCCCCTGCCGACACGATCCATCCCTCCGGTACGGGAGTCTCCGCCGTCCGCTCACGGACGGTCGCGGCACCGCGGCCGCCGCCCCGACAGGGGGGGGGAAATCAAAAAACCTCCCGCACGGGTTTCGTGCGGGAGGTCGATCGAAACGGCACCGAAGCGCCGTTCAGGCGTATGCGCTGCTATTATTTGTTGTTGTAGGCAGCCATCTTCTCGATGAGCATGAGCACCTTGTTCGAGTAGCCCCACTCGTTGTCATACCACGAAACGACCTTCACGAAGGTGTCGGTCAAAGCGATACCGGCAGCCTTGTCGAAGATCGAAGTACGGGCGTCGCCCAGGAAGTCGGACGAAACGACTGCATCCTCGGTATAACCCAGAATACCCTTCAATTCGCCTTCCGAAGCCTCCTTCATGGCAGCGCAGATCTCGTCGTACTTGGCGGGCTTCGCCAGATTGACGGTCAGGTCGACGACCGATACGTCGAGCGTAGGAACGCGCATCGACATACCCGTCAGTTTGCCGTTCAACTCGGGAATCACCTTGCCTACGGCCTTAGCGGCACCCGTCGACGAGGGGATGATGTTGCCCGAAGCGGCACGGCCGCCGCGCCAGTCCTTCATCGAGGGACCGTCGACGGTCTTCTGCGTCGCGGTGGTCGAGTGTACGGTGGTCATCAGACCGTCGGTGATGCCGAACTTGTCGTTGAGCACCTTGGCGATCGGAGCCAGGCAGTTGGTGGTGCACGATGCGTTCGAAACGATCGTCTGGCCGGCATAGGTGTCGGTGTTGACGCCGCAAACGAACATCGGCGTATCGTCCTTCGAAGGAGCCGACATGACGACGTACTTGGCACCTGCCTTCAAGTGAGCCTCAGCCTTCTCCTTGGTCAGGAACAGACCGGTCGATTCAACGACGTACTCGGCGCCCACCTCGTTCCATTTCAGGTTCGCGGGATCTTTCTCGGCCGTTACGCGGATAGTCTGACCGTTGACGATCAGCTGGCCCTTCTCGACATTGTAGTCGATCGTGCCGTTGAACTGGCCGTGCATCGTATCGTACTTCAGCATGTAAGCCATGTAATCCACCGGTACGAGGTCGTTGATGCCCACTACTTCGATCTGATCGTTGGTGCATGCGGCACGGAACACCAGACGGCCGATACGGCCGAAACCGTTGATACCAATCTTAATCTTTGACATAGTCGTAATTTTTATTGTTAGGAAAAAACTTTACTGTTATTCGCGTCACAAAAGTACATACTTTGTATATATTTAACAAATAATCCAACTAAAAAATTTTAATTTCCGATCCGACGCCCGATCGTGGAAACGGGTTCGCAATTATCGTGCTAACCCCGCCCGCCACGGACGGGGAACCTCCTGCGCCGCGACGACGCCCGCCCGATGCCGGCGTTCCGCGGCGCGGAAGCGTACGGACGGGGCCGCAATCCCCCGAATTTTAGATAATAAAAATATCGTTCAAGATTGATTTCTAACAACTTTTTTCCGAAATTTGCATCAACAATACTCCAAAGAGTGTTTTTTTAGCAAAATAGTTTTTATCTTTGTGCTGTCGACGACTCCGGTCGCCGACGGACATATTCGATGAAAGTGTTTAGCTTTTGTCCTTGAGCGAAAATGTGGTAGTTTTCAGTAAACAGGGATAGCAATAACACTCGTCACTTGTATTGGTACGCGATGTGCTCTGCTCCGTGCTATACAGGTGTGGAGTATTGTTTATTTGTTTACGGGTATACCACAACCTTCGCTCAGATAAACTAACGACTCCACACTTTCTTTTTTTTGGATCCCTCCTCTCAGGAGTCGGCAGGTGACAAACCGAAACAATCATGGAAACGAGTAAAGGCTGCAAGAAACTTTACCTGGCCCCGACGTTGTCTCTCTCGTTCGTTGAAGTCGAGCAAGGCTTCGCGACCTCCGAGACAGGCGGCAGCGGCGACTGGCGGGAGGATCCCATCGTGCCCGGCGACGGCAGCGACTGGGATTGACACCGCCCGCAATACGGGCAGTCGCCCGCCTTGCAATCCGACTTATTTATTAACCAATTCACTCTATCCGAACGAAAATGAAAACAATCTATTGGGGATTGTTGTCCCTGTGGCTGGCTCTGGCCGGCTGTACGAAGGGTGTCGACGACGAGCCGACACCGGCCGGTGCAACGCCGGCGACCGATGAAACCCCGTTTTACGGCACGATCGAAACCGATGCCGACACCCGCTGCGCCACGAAGGACTCCGACGGGCAGATCGACGTCCACTGGAACCCGACCGACGAGATCGCCCTCTTCAAAGGCTGTCCGCTGTGCAGTTGCTACGGCGTGCAGCCCGACCAGAACGATCCCAGCCACTGCGAACTCTATTTCAAGGAAGGAGCCCACGGCGACCAGTTCGGCGGCGCGACGATCGAATACGACGCCAACTATGCGCTCCATCCCTATTACGCCGATGGCGTGGCCTGCGACAAGGTCGGCGGCGTACCGACGATGACCTTCTCGCTGCCCGCCACGCAGCGTTACAACGCCGCGGCGCACGCCGGCATCGGCTGCGTACCGATGACGGCAGCCACCCGCTCGCGCACCGAAACCAACCTGCCGTTCATGGTGGCCGTCGGCGCCCTGCGCCTTCAATTCTACACGACCGAAACCGATCCGGTGAAGGTGACGGGGCTGCGCTTCATCGCCAACGGCGACGAGGGCGTTGCGGGTGCCGCCGCTGTGGCGATGAACTATCTCGAGGAGGGCCAGTCGGGCGAACCCCGTCTGACGATGGCTGCCGACGCAGCAAAAGAGGTCGCAGTCGACTGCGGCGAAGGCGTCGTCCTGAGCACCGATGCCGATTACCCCACGCAGTTCGCCGTCGCTCTTCCCCCGCAGACCTTCGACCAAGGCTTCACGATCGAACTGACCGACGACCGCGGACGCACCATGGAGGTCACCAAACCGGCCGAGTCGGCTTCGCCCGTCACGATCGTCCGCCGCGAGTTCTACGCCATGAAGGCGATCGAGTTCAAACCCGAACCCGAAGCGGTCGACCTGGGCAAACCGGCCAACTGCTACGTCGTTTCGCAAGCCGGCACCTACATGTTCCCCGCCGAACTCGTCGACGGCACCGCCATCAAGGGCTCCTTCGACAAGGTCGACTGGACGTGGCGTACGACGGGCGTCGAACTGAGCGACATCGCCTATGTCGACGGCTATATCCGTTTCACGGTGAAGAAGTTCGTCAAGGGTAACGCCTCGATCTCCGCCTACGACGCGCAGCAGCATCTGATGCTGTACAACTGGCACATCTGGCTGACCGACGCCCCGCAGGAGATGGGAACGGTCGCCGGCGCCTCCTCGCCCGTATTCCTCGACCGGAACATCGGTGCCGTGGCGACCGATCCCAACGACCCGAACAGCTACGGCCTGCTTTACCAGTGGGGACGCAAAGACCCGTACCGCAACATGGCTGCGGGCAGCATCAACGAGCGGCCGGAGATCAACCCCGCATGGAAAACCGTCACGGGCAACACGGTCTATTGGAACGACTGGAACATCCAGAACGCATGGAGCAGTTGGGAGAAGCGCAACAACTATCCGCTCTGTTTCATGTATTCGCGTACTTATTATGACGGCCGCGACTACAACTGGGTGAAATACGAAACGGCACCGACGCACTATCTGTGGTTCACGCCCAAGACCAATTTCGACCCGTGTCCCGCCGGATACCGCATTCCGACGCAGCAGGAGTTCGACGTCGATTATACACTTGACGACGACGGGAACATTGGCTTTACGGTGGTCGCCGACCGGCAATTCAATCCGCTGCCCGCGCAGGGCTATCTGAAATTCGACGGAACACCCCGTTTCATCGGTCAGGAAGTGACACTCTGGACGTGCCAGCCCTATGCCACCGGTGCAGGACAATTGGGTGCATACAACTTCGACTACTACATCGGCGAGCCGTCGTCGCTGACGAATACAGACCTTGTCAACCGGTCGTTCGCCATGCCCGTTCGCTGCGTCAAGATCAAATAAGCGGAGCGGAACCGGCATCCGTAATCGTAGAACATCTCCTTGCGCCCGTCAGCCAGCGGGAACGATGTCATGTGTGTGTTGTTTCGGAGAAGCCATCGCAAGGGGCTTCTCTTTTTCATGCTCCCCTTGCTTTTTTGCCGACGCACCGGCGGGAGGCGAACCGCCCTCCAATACGGGGCGAAACATACGGAAAGGCGCAGTCCGTCGTGCGGAGTGCGCCTTCGCCCGCCGTACCGGCCGCCGTCAGCCGATCGCCTTCTTCGCGCGCTTGGCCATGGCCGAGGCGAAGACGAAATCGTTCAGCTCGCGGTTGTCCGTGTGCAGGATGTCCTCCTTGGTACCTTCCCACCATTTGCGGCCCTTGTAGATGTAGACGATCTTCTGCCCGATCTCCATGACGGAGTTCATGTCGTGGGTGTTGATGATCGTGGTGATGTTGTACTCCTCGGTGATCTCGTGGATCAGGTTGTCGATGACGATCGAGGTCTGCGGATCGAGGCCCGAGTTGGGCTCGTCGCAGAAGAGGTAGCGCGGGTTCAGGACGATCGCGCGCGCGATGGCCACGCGCTTGATCATGCCGCCCGACAACTCCGAAGGGTAGAGATCGTCGGCGTTTTCGAGCCGCACGCGCCGCAGGCAGAAATCCACGCGCTCGCGTTTCTCGGCCTCCGACTGATCGGTGAAGAGATCCAGCGGCAGGCGGATGTTCTCCGCCACGGTCGACGAGTCCAGCAGCGCTCCGCCCTGAAAGATCATGCCGATGTCCTTGCGGATCGCCTTGCGCTCCTTGAATCCGAGCGCCGTATAGCGGATGTCGTCGTAGAAGATCTCCCCCGAATCGACGGCGTGCAACCCTACCAGACATTTCAGCAGCACGGTTTTGCCCGAACCGCTCTGCCCGATGATGAGATTCGTCTTTCCGGTCTCGAACTCCACCGAGATGTCGTCGAGCACCGTGCGCCCGTCGAACGACTTGAAGATATGTTCCGCGCGTATCATGTCAGCAGGATTTGCGTGAGGATCAGGTTGAAGATCATGATGACGATCGACGAAGCGACCACCGCCCGCGTCGAAGCCTTGCCTACTTCCAGCGAATTGCCCTTGGCGTAGTAGCCGTAGAAGGCCGACACGGAGGTGATGATGAAGGCGAAGAAGCAGGTTTTGATGAGCGAATAGACGATCGAATAGAGTTTGAAATCGTAGAGCAGTCCCGTGACGTAGTCGTCGGGGATCATGATGCCCGTGAAGACGGCGATCATCCAGCCGCCGGCGATGCCGATCAGAATGCTCAGGATCGTCAGGAACGGAAAGAAGAGCACCGTAGCCACGATCTTGGGCAGGATGAGGTACGACGCCGAGTTGACGCCCATGATTTCCAGCGCGTCGATCTGCTCGGTAATGCGCATCGTACCGATCTCGGAGGCGATGTTCGACCCCACTTTGCCGGCCAGTATGAGCGCCACGACCGTCGAGGAGAATTCCAGGATCATCGTCTCGCGCGTGGCGTAGCCGATGATGTACTTCGGAATGAACGGCGATTCGAGGTTGATCGACATCTGCAACGTGATGACTGCGCCGATGAAGACCGAAATGATCGCCGTCAGCCCGATCGAGTTCAGGCCGAGCGCATCCATTTCGTAAATGATCCGGCGACGGTAGATCGGAAGCTTCTCAGGACGCGAGAAGACCTTTCCCATCAGGATGAAATATTGCCCGACGAGGGCGAAGAGTTTCGACAACATAGCAATCTATCCCGGCGACCGGACTGCATTCGGCCGCCGCAGGTTTATTTTTTCGGGTTCTGCTCCTCCACCTCCTCGAACTCGACGTATTCGCCCACCGAGTCGTTGATCCGCTTTTCGGGCGTGTCGGAGGTCTTGTAGACCTTCACGTCGCCTTCGTCGCGGCGCGAGTACCACGTATAGGTGCGGCGGCGCGGGCCTTCCTGCGAGAAGCCTCCCTGCTGCCCCATTTCACGGCGCAGCTTGTTGACACGATATCGGAACAGAAGGACGAAAACGACGCCCAGCAACAAAATCGTCAGCATAACGTAAAAGATAAAATTAGCGATACCGACCAGCACCGACGGCGCGGCGACGGCCAGTATCAGGATAACGAGGCACGTCACGGGGTTGCGGCGGACGAACTCCGTGAGGCCGTATAGAATCCGAGTGAAAAATCCCATAACAACATTCACCATTATTCGGACAAAGATACGAAAAGTCGAGTGCAGAAGCAAACATTCATGTTTGATTATGCCGAGACGGAGTATCTTCGGCGTCAGCCAAAGATACGAATAAGCGAGGGCAATGTCAAATTTATTTGAACATTGCCGAGCGGGAGCATCTAAGGCATCAGCCAAAGGTACAAAAATCAAACGAAAAAACGCAATCCGGACCGGATTCCTCCGGAACCGATGAAAAAACGCTAATTTGTCCTGATTATTTTCCGAATCCGCCATGAATCTCCCTGCCTCGCCCCGTTCGCTTTCGCGCTCGGCCAATTTCGGACTGCTGCGCATCGACCGGGGACTCGACCGCATGGCCGACGGGATCGAACGTTGCCGGCTCGCCGCGGGCAAACGCATCCCGTTCGGAAAGATGTCGTGACAAGCACCTCTTTCGACAGCCGGCCGCTCCGTGCGAAAACAGACAAAAAGATTGAAAAATACGGCGATCGAGCAGGTATTTCCGAAAAAAAGCTTATCTTTGAAAACCTTTTCGACAAGCCGAGCGCAGAGCCGAACCCAGTTCGAACTATGCCGAGGCGGGAAAAGGATTGCGAAAGCGGCGGAATCCCATCCGACGAACAGAGACCGCACCCACAACAAAAGCGGCGCTCGTCCATTCGATGTTATCTCCGTGTAAATTTTAGCGAATCGGCAAATTTTCGAAATCAGATGAAAAAACGACTTATCCTCTCGATCCTTCTGCTCGCCGCCTTCGGCTTGCAGGCCCGCGCGCAACGCAAAATCGCAGGAACGCGCACGGCGGACTTCACGATCGTCTACTGCTCCGCACTCGAAGACGAGGAGGGCATCGATGCCGCGCGGACACTCCGACAGGAACTCGCCGGTGCCGCACAGCCCGAATTGCGGATACTGCCCGACACGGCGTTCCGCCGGGGCCGGGCCATCCGGCTCGTCCGGTCGGAGGATCGGGCGCCCTTCGACTACGCCGTCCGCGTCTCGCGCGGCGATCTTCTGATCGACGGCGGCGGCAGCTGGGCCCTGACGAAGGCCGCGCAGCATGTCGCGCAAATGCTCCGGGAGGGCGACATTCCGCGCGACGCGCATATCGAAGGCTCGGTCGAGGGCGAATGCCTCTTCGCACGCGCTGCGGGTTCGAACCTGCGCATCCTGGCCGACAACATCTGGGATTACAGCCGCGACGACATTCCCGAAGCATGGCGCCTCATCGGCGAAGATCCCCGCGACGACGTGCGTGCTCCGCAATTCGCCCAGCTCGTGCGCGCCTTCATGCCCGACGTGCTCGATTTGCAGGAATACAGCCTCCACATGCACCAGCGGTTCTACCCGCTGATCCGCCGATACGGCTATCGGATCGCCTACGAGGGCGAGGAGCCGTGGAACAACACGCCGATCTTCTACAACCCCGAAACCGTGGAGCTGGTGGACGTCAACTACGTCCTCTACGCCCCGTCGTGCTGGAGCAACATCGGCAGCAAATCCTACACCTCGGCGGTCTTCCGCAAGAAGGACACGGGCCGGCTCTTCGCCGTGGTCAACACCCACCTGTGGTGGAAGAGCGAAGCCGCGCAGCCGGGCAGTACCTACGCGCGTGCGGCACAGGTACGTCTGATGATGGCCGAAGCCGAAGTGCTGAAAAACAAGTACGGCTGCACGATTTTCGTCACGGGCGACATGAACGCCTACGAAGATTCGCTGCCCATACGCCAGTTCATCGAAGGGGGTTACACGCCCTGCTACAAGGCGGCGACGGACGCGACCGACAACGGCAACGGCCATCACATCTGCGGCCCGAAAGACGGCTATTCGCGCACGAGCCGGCGCCGCAGCCCCGACCGCGAAAAGGGCGCTATCGACCACTGCTTCATCTACAACGCCCAAGAAGGCGTGGCGGTCAAAGTCTTCGACTGCATCACGGCCCGCTTCACCGTCAAACTCACCGACCACTACCCCTACCTGATCGATGCGGCCCTGTAAGCGGACTTCTCCGGCATGCGGAGGCGGCGGCTCGCCGGACGAGCCGGACGATGGAAAATACCGGCGGCCGGTTTTCATCGGTGCGCTCACGTTCGGATTCGGGCTGGGCGTCGCCCTCTTTTTCAGCACGGGAGCACCGCTTCCCTGCAAGGTCTGCTATCCGGCCGCCTGGCTCTCGCTCGTGCTGTTCGCCCTGCTGCTCTCGGCGGCGGGCGATGCCGCCGGAGCAGTGCACGACTTTCTGCTCCAAATGTTCCTCTTCGCGCTGGCGCACGTCGCCTACATCCGCTATTTCCTGCCGTCGGCCGAATTCTCCCGCAGACGCATCGCCGCCGCGGCAGTCGTCGGTGCCGGCCTGCTCCTGTTCCTCTTCGCCGGCATCGTCCCCCGCGTGGCGTCGTCCGTCGAACGGACGGGTGTCGCACTCTACGGCACGGTGATCGCAGCCATGCTCCTCAGCGTGCTCTTCTACCGGGGACGCTACGCCCCGGGCTTCCGCGTCGCGGCGCTGCTCTTCGTCTTCTCCGACGCGACGATCGCATGGAACAAATTCGTGGAACCGCTCCCCGACGCCACCCTCCGCATCATGTCCACCTACTACGCCGCACAGTACCTCTTCGCCCTGCTGGCCCTCGCGGCAAGCAGCCGCAAAGCAGCGGCGGCCAGGCCGTGAGCGACACTTCCTCCCGCAACCTCCGTACGCCGGAAATCCCACTCTCCAAATTTCCGAATCCCCGCTTTTTTGCCTACCTTTGCCGCATCAAAATCCGACACGATATGTTATTGAGCAACCTGACCGCCATTTCGCCCGTCGACGGACGCTACCGCAAGGTAACGGAGCGACTGGCCGACTACTTTTCGGAATACGCCCTGATCCGCTACCGCGTCCGCGTCGAAGTGGAGTATTTCATCGCCCTGTGCGAACTGCCGCTGCCCGAATTGAAAGGGATCGGCACGACCGCATTCGAGCGACTGCGCGGACTTTACCGCGACTTCTCGACGGCCGACGCCGAGCGCGTCAAGGAGATCGAGCGCACGACCAACCACGACGTGAAAGCCGTCGAGTACCTGCTCAAAGAGAAGATGGATGCGCTGGGGCTGGGCGCCTGCAAGGAGTTCGTCCACTTCGGCCTCACGTCGCAGGACATCAACAACACGGCCATTCCGCTCTCGATCAAGGAGGCGCTGGCGGAGGTCTGCTACCCTGCACTGGCCGAACTGCGCGAGAAGCTCGCCGCGCTGGCCGCCGAGTGGCACGCCGTCCCGATGCTGGCCCACACGCACGGCCAGCCCGCCTCGCCCACGCGGCTGGGCAAGGAGCTGATGGTCTTCGTCGAACGGCTCGACCGGCAGATCGACCAATTGAAAGCCGTCGCCGTCACGGCCAAATTCGGCGGCGCGACGGGCAATTTCAACGCCCACCACGTCGCCTACCCCGCCGTCGACTGGATCGCGTTCGCCAACCGTTTCGTCGGGAATACACTGGGGCTGACCCGCTCGCAGTACACCACCCAGATCGAGCATTACGACAATCTGGCGGCGCTGTTCGACGCGCTCAAACGCATCGACACCATTCTCATCGACCTCTGCCGCGACATGTGGACCTATATTTCGATGGAGTATTTCAAGCAGCGCATCAAGGCCGGCGAGATCGGTTCGAGCGCCATGCCCCATAAGGTCAACCCGATCGACTTCGAAAATGCCGAAGGCAATCTGGGCATCGCCAACGCGCTCTACGAGCATCTGGCGGGCAAGCTGCCCGTTTCGCGTATGCAGCGCGACCTGACCGACTCGACCGTGCTGCGCAATGTCGGCGTTCCGGTGGCCCACACGCTGCTGGCCGTCGCTTCGCTGATGAAGGGGCTGGGCAAGGTGATTCTCAACGAGGAGGCGCTGCGCCGCGATCTGGACGACAACTGGGCCGTCGTGGCCGAAGGCATCCAGACCGTCCTGCGCCGTGCGGGCTATCCCTCGCCCTACGAAGCGCTCAAAGCGCTCACGCGCACCAACACCCACATCACCGCCGAGGCGATCGCCGCATTCATCGCCGGGCTCGACGTCTCGGAAGAGGTCAAGGCCGAGTTGCGCGCCATCACCCCCGCCAGCTACACGGGCATCGACTTCTGACGGATAGATTCCCCGTTCATGCTAAAAGGGAGAGGCCAAAGCCTCTCCCTTTCCCGTTGTACCCCGCACCCCGCGGCATTCGCGGTATTCCGGCCGACGCGGTGCGTTCCACCCCTCCCGAACGGACATCGCCGCCGATCCGCGAAAAGCATAGCGTCCGTAATGGTCAAAACGAGCCGTTTTGAAAAAGGATATTGTTTATTCTGAAAAAGGCACTACCTTTGCAGCAGTTATCCAAAACATTATCAACCATGACAAAAGCAGAACTGGTAAAAGCAATCGCCGCACAGACCGGCGTCGAAGCCGTGACGGTCGCCACCGTAGTAGAACAGATGATGGAAGAGATCCGCCAGTCGATGATCGGCGGGGAGAACGTCTACCTGCGCGGTTTCGGGAGTTTCATCCTCAAACACCGTGCACAGAAGGTGGCGCGGAACATCGCCAAGAACACGTCGATCACGATCCCCGCACACAACATTCCGGCTTTCAAGCCGTCGAAGGAGTTCATGGACAAAGTGAAGTAGGCGGATGTCACGAATCCTGCGATTCCTCTTCCCGACGACGCGCTATACCGCACGGGCTTCGCTCTTCCTGCTGGCCCTGCGGGTGCTCTTCGGCGTGCTGCTGCTGTCGCACGGCATCGCGAAAGTCGACGATTTCGCCGCGCTGTCCGAAGTCTTCCCCGACCCGTTGGGGCTGGGCAGCCGGATTTCGCTGACGCTGGCCATTTTCGGGGAGTTGTTCTGTTCGGTCGGGTTCATCGTCGGCGCCTTCTACCGGCTGGCGCTCATCCCGATGATCTTCACCATGTGCGTCGCGCTGTTCGTCGTCCACGGCAACGATCCCTTCGCCGTGAAGGAACTCGCCGCGATCTACCTCTCGGTCTTCGTACTGATGTATATTTCGGGACCCGGCAACTATGCGCTCGACCGCCTGATCGCCGAGCGGCTCCGCAATTAGCGAATGCTACGCAAGTAAACGCCGACCGGCCCGTCGAACGACGGGCCGGTCGCGTATCTCCGAGGCCGGTGGACCCTACGCCCGAAACGGCTTCCCGTCGTTGCGGAGTTTGATTTCGAGCGACGCGCCCGACCACTGGTTGATTCTGTAATGCATGTCGCCGAACGGAACGCCCCCGTAACCGACGCGCAAACGCACGTCGAAAGGCGCGACATCGCCGATCTCGCGGGTTTCGGGCAGCGTGTGCGGCACGATGTAGACATACATGACGATGTGGTCGCACGCAATGCTGCGAATTCCGATCCTGCGCTCCGCAGCCGCTCCCTCCGGCGGAGCCGAAAGATCGCTTCCCACAGGCGCCACGACGCTCTCGGCCGAGGCGAACCCGATCCGGTTGCCGTCCGCGTCGAAACAACCGCACAGAATCGTTACATTGTAACGCCACCACCCCTCGTAACGGCTCTCCACTTCCACCGAGAATCCTTCGTCCTTTTTCATATCCGTACCCCCTGAACAAACCGGAACGGGAATTTCCATTAAATCCGGCCTGTCTCCTAATTTACGACTTATTACGTTTTCCGACAAGTTAACACCGAAGGTCTGCCCACATGCCTCCGCCGACCTCTGGTCGAGCCGATGCGAAGGCGCAATCGTCCGACCGAAATACCGTTCCTGTCTCACGGCAAAACCGGCTGCAACCGTCCGCCATTTCCGGATTATGCCTGCAATCGGCAATTCCCTCGCCTTCTCATTTCCTACTGTTTGCCGCACTCTTTTTTAGAGAAAATGGCTATTCCTATTATCAATGGCTATCCCTATTATCGTATTCGGTGTCATGTCCAAAAATTTCTTTTCCCAATCCCTCCGATAATACAGATTAATCTCTGTGCTCTCTATGTCGACCCCCAAAACCTGTTGTACATACAGTTCGAACGTATTGCGCTTGATTTCCGAGAACTGAGCGTCTTTCGAATAGACGACGACATATTTCAGAGTATAGGGAGACTCTTTTTCCGAATAGCTTATCGAACCGTTCTTCGGCACGCTTCTCTTCGGCAACCATTCGTCTTTGGCATCTATGTAGAACGATTCGGAATTTGTAATTAACCCTCTCCCGTCTCTCCCATCTCTCTTTTCTTCCGTTAAATTGGCAGTAGCCATAGGAGGAACGGTCAGTATCCGGTTCTGGGCGTAGGTGGTACTTGCCGATTTGCTACTGCCCGTCCCCACAGCAAGCCCGTTGGCGAGAGTGCCTGCGATTCCACCGACGTCGAATGCATTTGCAACAGCGCCCAATCCCAATGAAACCCCGCTGCCGGTACCGCTTGAGATCGTAGTCTGTTTGGTATCATAGTAGCAGCGATAACTCCCGTCCGGATAGATTTTGAAACAATTGGCCAAATCTATGTAAATAAAGCCATCGGTCTTGTTACGGATTTTTATTAGATAAGGGGCATTGTACCAGCTACCATTGCCGTTACCGTTCAATACGATGCTTATATCCAAATCTTCCGACGACAGCACGGAATTCGAGGACATCCCGAACTTATAAGTATAACGAGCCGCGAATTTGCCAGGAGTTTCATTTTTTCGGGATCGAATGCTGTTGTTATACAGGGCTATTCGCATCGCATTGTCTTCTGCTGGGGAAACGTCGACAACAGGCAGCTCTTCCGGACGCGGGTTATCCGACGGACAGGCGAAGCGGTCGACTTCCCCGTTTTGATAATTGACGGACAGCACCTGATCCTTTGCGATCTTGTAAACAGGTCCGTCCTGACTATTCCACTTTTTGTATGCGATCTCCTGCGTGCCTATTTCCAGAACCTTGGATAAGATCGTCCCTCCGTCCTGCTTGACAATGACATCTTGCGCCAACGCATATCGGCCAGCAAACAGCATGATTAGTAGACAAAACCGGATTCTCATCATTTCTGCTTTTTATGATCGGCTCCGTTTCTCCGTTCGCAATGGCAATGTTCCCTCAGGCATTCGGTATACGACGATAAACGGAAATCTCCTCTCTTTTCAGCAAAGATACAAATAAGCGAGGACAATCTCAAATCTATTTGGCCATTTGGCCATTGCCGAGCGGGAGTATCTAAGGCGAAGTCAAAGATACGAATAAGCGAGCGCAGAAGCAAAGCCGGGGCGCAGCCTGCCTGAGCGGGACTTGCCTCCCGCAACGCCTGCCGGACGCACCGCAAGGCGGGCCTCCGCTCACGGCGGTTTGCGCCCGCGCGGTTCCTTCAATCCGTTCACGATGAGACACAGCGCCCCTGAATACAAAAAGACGAAAATCTTTGTGATTTACTGGAAATATTGTAACTTTGCACGATAAATCTGCACACCGATGGATGTGACGAAACAATACGCAATCGCCTGGAAAGGGCTGAAAAACGGCACCTACCGCTTTGATTTCAAGGTGGATAATGCGCTGTTCGAGGCCTATGGGTCGACCGACATCAAGGACGGCGACCTCTCGGTCGGGGTCACGCTCGAACGGGGCGAGTCGATGCTCTCGTTGCAAACCGTCATCCGCGGTACGGTGACCGTCGCCTGCGACCGCTGCCTGGAAGATTGCCGCCTGCCCGTCGCTTTCGACGGAACGCTGCTCGTCCGCTTCTCGGACGAAGTCGCCGACTACGACGGCGAGGTGATGTGGATTTCGCCGGCCGAGGGGGAAGTGTCGCTCGCACAATATATTTATGAGAGCATCGTACTCTCGCTGCCCTACCAGCGGGTGCATCCCGAAGGCGAATGCGACGCCGACATGCTGCACCGTTTCCGGATCGTCTCGCAGGAGGAGTTTTCGCAGATCGAACACGACGCCGAAACCCGCGCCGAAGTCTCGCAACCGCTCGACGGCGACGCGCTGGCACAACTTGCCTCGCTCAAAGAGAAGTTGGAAGGCGAAAAGAAGTAGAAATTAAGATGTTGAACTTAAATAACTTATAACAATGGCACATCCTAAACACAAAATCTCGTCTACCCGACGCGATAAGAGAAGAACCCACTACAAGGCTGTCGTTCCGACCGTCGTAACCTGCTCGAACTGCGGCGCAGCGGTGCTCTACCACCGTGTCTGCCCGGAGTGCGGTTTCTACCGCGGCAAGCTGGCGATCGAGAAGAAGGCCGCCGAATAATTCCGGCCCCCGAGCGGGCGCGCTGCTGGATCGCGGCGCGCTCTTTTGTACCGCAGACCATTACAAACCAAAGACTGAAGCTATGTTGAAGATTGGTTTAGACGCTATGGGCGGCGACTTCGCACCGGAAGCCGCCGTAAAGGGAGCTGTCATGGCATCCGCAGAGATCGGCGCCGACAGCAAGATCGTACTCTTCGGCGACAAGGAACGTATCGAGGCGATCCTCGCCGGAGAGAATTGTCCGGCTGACCGTTTCGAAATCGTTCCCACGACCGAAGTCATCGAGATGGGCGACCACCCCGCCAAGGCATTCCAGCAAAAGGCGGATTCGAGCATCACGGTCGGATTCGCACACCTGGCCAAGGGTGCCATTCAGGGCTTCGCATCGGCCGGCAGCACGGGAGCGATGATGGTCGGTTCGATGCAGGTCATCAAACCGATCGACGGAATCATCCGTCCCACCATTTCGTCGCTCGTACCGACGGTAGCGGGACGTCCCGCCCTATTGCTGGACGTGGGTCTGAACGTCGACTGCAAGCCCGAAGTGCTGAACCAGTACGGCCTGATCGGCTCGATCTATGCCGAGAGCGTGCTGGGGATCCCCAATCCCCGCGTGGCGATTCTCAACATCGGGGAGGAGGAGACCAAAGGCAACGCCCAATCCAAGGCGGCCCACGAAATGATGAAGGCTTCGGGCCGTTTCAATTTCGTCGGCAACGTCGAAAGTTCGCATATCTTCTCCGGCAAGGTCGCCGACGTGATCGTCTGCGACGGTTTTACGGGCAACGTCATCCTGAAAATGGCCGAAGGACTCTACCGCATCAACAACGCGCTGGGCGGTAACAACAACAAATTCTGGGAAGCGATGAACTACGAACACGTCGGCGGTACGCCGGTGCTGGGCGTCGGTGCTCCGGTCATCATCGGGCACGGCTGTTCCTCGCCCCTCGCGATCCGGAGCATGATTCTCTCCACGGAACATACCGCGAAGGCCGGTCTGACGGAGAAACTCCGGCTTGCGTTCAACGATTAAATTTACAACAAACTTTACTTCATTAGATGGGAAAAATCAGAGCTGCAATCACAGGCGTCGGCGCTTACCTCCCGGATTACATCCTTACCAACGACGAGCTGAGCCGTATGGTGGATACCTCCGACGAGTGGATCATGACACGCATCGGCATCAAAACCCGCCATATCCTCAAAGGCGAAGCGCTCGGCACCTCGTGCATGGGCGTCAAAGCGGTACGGGATCTGCTCGAAAAGAAAAACATGAACCCCGAAGAGATCGATCTCGTCATCTGCGCGACGGTCACGCCCGACATGTTCTTCCCTTCGACGGGAAACCTCATCGCAGGCGAAGCAGGCTGTAAAAAGGCATTCGCCTACGACGTATCCGCCGCTTGCAGCGGATTTCTCTTCGCACTGACCACCGCTTCGAAATTCATCGAAACGGGAACCTGCAAGAAGGTGATCGTCGTGGGTGCGGACAAGATGTCGTCGATCGTCGACTACACCGACCGCAAAACCTGCCCCATTTTCGGCGACGGCGCTGCGGCCGTACTGCTCGAACCCGACGAAGAAGGTTACGGCGTCATCGATCATATTCTCCATTCGGACGGTACGGGAGCTCCCCACCTCTATATGAAAGCCGGAGGTTCGCGCTATCCCGCCTCCGAAGAGACCATCCGCAACAACTGGCACACCATCACGCAAGACGGGCAGGCCGTCTTCAAGGCCGCCGTCTCGAACATGGCCGACGTTTCGGTCGAGATGATGGAGCGCTACAACCTCACTTCGGACGACATCCGCTACCTCGTACCCCACCAGGCCAACCTGCGCATCATCGACGCTACGGCCAACCGCATGGGGCTGACCCGCAACAAATGTATGATCAACATCGACCGCTACGGCAACACCACCGCAGCGACGATTCCGCTGTGTCTCTACGACTACGAAAAGGAATTGAAGCGGGGCGACAAACTCATCCTCGCTTCGTTCGGCGGCGGCTACACCTGGGGATCGGTCTATGTGAAATGGGCCTACGACGGCGAATCCGCGAAATAGGTTTCAATTCCAAGCCGAAAAAAGAAATGGACGTCTTTTATAAAAAAGACGTCCATTTCTTTTTTTTTCGGAATCACCGTATCTCCGATCAGAAAGCGAGAATGGGACGAGCGGCGCAATCGGCATCATACCAATTGATATACAACTCGATCATACCCTTCGTACCGATCTCGACGATACAGACCGCTTCGGAATCGAACGGTGTCGAAGCCCAGATCGAGCAGAAGGGATGTCCCGCATCGTCGACGACCAACTCCTCTTTCGCAGCGGCCGGAATCTTCTCCATCGTGGAATTGAAACGTGCCAGCACATCGTAACCGACCGTTGCACTGCAATATCCATAATCCACGCGATAGGTCGACGTCTGCCACTCTTTCATGGTCGAAGCCACATCGCCTCCGCAGAGATTGGCGATCATATCCCACAACTGGCCGGTACTGGGCAGGAACCAACCGCTGGTCGTCGCAGGTGCAGTCAAGCCGAAACCGTTGATCGTCCAATCGAAAGCCGGCATCATCGTAATATTGGAACCGTAGGTATCTCGAACCGTCATCGTTTCGACATATCCGTTGACATTTTCATACCACGTCGACGGCAGCTTCGCACCTTTCAGACAATCGAAATTCACATCCGACGACCACCATGTCGTCACCTTGTCCGTCCCATGGGCACTGCGCACGGCTACGGCATATCCGTGCGTGTAACCTGCATCTTTCTCACTCTGCGCAATACGATCCGACGCTGTCTGGCAGACGATCGCTACGACGCTTTTCCCTTCGACGGGAGCCGGTTTCTCCTCCGCCCACACGGGATTGAGTCCATCGGATCCGATACTGATCAGACCGCCGTCGCTCCATGTCCCATCGGAGTAGAGATAATCGCCGATCTTCGGAGCCTCCAATACGGCTACGCGCAACGTCGTGATCGAACCGGCATTATCGGGACCGAAATAGACGATAGACACCTCGCCCTCCGAATCGGCGCAAGAAGCGTGCTCGGCAGTCGGAGCGGTCACCGTCAGTTTGCCGTCGGCATAGGCGACCTTCCACTCGTCGGGTTTGGTGATCGTATACTTGATCACGCCCTTCGACTCGACCTCGAAACTCTTGGTCTGGCCGTAGGAGAAATCGGCCAGTGCCGCAGCGCCTTTGATGCTCAGATAGAAATCCGCACCCTTAGCCAGCTTGATCATCGTCCCGGCTTCGTCGTTGAGCGTGATGTAGACATAGGAGTCGTCATACGTGACGCTTTCGAAAAAAGAGGTATCCTGCAATGCCGCCACCGGATTCCCTTCGCTGTCCACCACACGCGAAGAGGTCGTCCCGCCGTCATAGCTAATCGTCCAATAACCCTCGGCATCCACGCCCATCACCGGCGTAACTCCCGATACCGGCATTTTTTCATTCTCCTCGTTCAGCAACCATTCGGTCTTTCCATCGATCGTGCGCGTCCAATAATAGAGACCGTCGGTATCTTTGTCGATTCCGATCACCGGAGCTGCAGCTCCGGCGGCTCCGTTCTTGATTTCGGCAGTCGTTCCGTCCGAGAAGGTGATCCGGTAACCGTCGGCGATGGGATCGACCTTCGAAACGTAAACTTTGCCCTCCAACGCATCGACGATTCCAGACAATGCGGTATAATCGCCGTTGAGCTTCGCCACCGATTGTTCCAATTTCTCGACACGACCAGACAGTTCGCTCAAATCGCCGCGCAATTGCGAATCGTCATAATCATCGCTGCATCCCGCAACGGTCGAAAGCGACACGATCACCGCACAGCAGATCGCAGATTTAGCGAGCGAGCGGAGAAATCCCCCCCCCTCCGAATCTCTGTAAAACTTCTCATAGCTTAACTAATTTAATTATAAGGAACTAATGTTTTACAAAGATAAGCATGTTCCGAACAAATTGTACTCTCACTGCCAAAAATCGATTCGAACGAAAAAGCCGGAGGCTTCACAGCGTCCGGCTTCCCATCAATTAATCCAAACAAAACTATTAAAGAAAACTCATAAGTGATTATGAATTTTATCGTCTCCTCCGGCTCCTGTCGAAGCCGTATTCCGGCCGTCGATCCGTCGCAGCCGGAGAGGAGGCAGCGTGCTACTCTACTTCCCAGATGCCGCCCTTGCCGAACAGCCGTTCGAGCCACTCGTCCATGAATCCGCAGCGATAGGCGATGTCGATATTCGAGAAACGGCTGCGCATGTAGGGAATCTTGGCGAACGTGTCGCGGAAGCGGGCGCGCGAAACACCCAGCTGCTCCGGCTCGTAGGGAGCGCCGACCAGTTTCAGGCGACGGCGAACCTCTTCGAAGGGAATGATCTGCTTGCGGATGCGCTCTTTCAGCTCGGGCCATGCGGCCTTGAAGGCCGTAAGTTCCCGACGCAGCCCCTCCTTGTCGACATATTTGTTCTTGGTCTCGGTCAGGGCGCGGTCGATGAAGCCGGGTTTCCCGTCGAAAATACGCAGGATCTCCTTCTCGGTCTCCTCCCACGACTTCCACTTGGCCACGCAGGCATCGATGTCGAGCGACTCGATCGGTGCGGCGAGCAGCAGTTCGAGCGAAGCGGTCGAAGCCAGCGTACCGATGCCGACCTTGAAGCCGTGCGACACGTGCTTGCCTTCGAACTCCAAATCCTCCATATCCCAGAAGTGGCTGAACTGGTGCTCCATGCCCGACGCCGGACGGCTCGATTTGGCGGCCTGCATGGCAAAACCGCTCAGCAGCAGTCCTTCGGCCAGTTGCTCCACCTTCTTCACGTCGCCGTTGTAGACCCCTTCAGGATCGCTCAACGCCTCCTGCAAACCGTCCTGCACCAGATCGAACGCAAAGCGGTCGATCGCCTCCGATCCCACGACATCGGCGATCATCCAGTCGGCGCCGGCAGGAATCTTGGCGATCAGATCGGCATACCCCGACGCCGACATCGCCTTGGGGGCCTTGGCCGCGATCCGCGGATCGAGGGCCATGCCGTAGGGCGCCGGACAGTCGAACGTCTGCTTGTTGCCCTGATAGGTGATCGAAGCGCCGTAGGCCGTATAACCGTCCATCGAGGCGGCCGTGCCGACGCACATGTAACGACGGCCGCAACGGTGCGCCGTCAGCTTCGTCAGGTCGTTGATGACGCCCGAGCCCACCGCCACGGGAATAGCGTCGGTCTTTTTCAGCACGTTCTCCAACTCCTCGACATACGTCCACTCGGCGAACGAATCGTCGTAACCGTATACGTGCGGTTCGTCCTGCGCGATACCGGCCGCGTCGAAATAGTTCTTCACGGCTTCGCCGGCCAGCGGATAGGTGATCTTGTCGGCCACGATAATGGCCCGTTTCCCGGGAAACAACTCCTTGAACATCTCGGCCGAACGGGGCAGGGCGTCGCTGCCGATAACCAGCGCTTTGGTGTCCGTCGTCCGTTGCAAGGCACTTTCAACTTTGTTCATTTCTATAATGTATTATATTAACGATCGTATCGGATTGTGTTCACAAAGTTAGAAAATTAATTTCATATCCGCAACGGCCTTCTTTATTTTTCATCCCCATATTCAGGTATTTTGTTTTCTTTCACCTCTCAATCCGTTGCTTTTGTCACCGAACAGTATAGAAAAGGAAAAACAATCGGTCGGAGGTTCGGAAGAGACGAACCTCCGACCGTTCGACCGGAATACCCGTGCCGCACGGAGCATCGCAGGGAAGGCGCACCTTAAATTATATATATGACAGGCAACGTCCCGACCCGACGGCCCTCGTCTCGCCGACCGGCTCGAAATCGTCCCGCCGGCAATCGTACAAGGCGGTTTTCGAGGGAATCACCGACTTCACCGACACCGAAGCGGCGGCACTGCGGCTGTCGGCCGGAATCGACAGGACGGTATGGACGCCGGAAAGCGGCCCCGATCAGGACGAGGCACCCACATGGGAGGAGATCGCAGCCGAAATGCGCAGCAACTACCTGAGCCGGCTGCAATGGCCGGACGGCGAAATCGCCAGGTGGCAGGGATACGGAGGACAACAAAAAAGTACGGCAGGGAATCTCACGATTGCCTGCCGCCTTCGAGAAGAATTGCTCTTCTCCAAAACTACTAACCCAAACTTAAATAAATGAAGAAACCTCACTACATCAGGTAGTTATTCCGATGCAGTTGTCTATTATGATCGCAACTCCCGTGCCAAAGCGGAGTCCGCTCGGGAAATCGGACGGTTCCGCGGAGAGAGGGAGCCGGACGGAACATTTCGCGCTCCGTCCCCGATCCACCTCCCCGCGGCAGCCGTACACGGGCGCCGCCGGTCTCGAAACCGGTTCCGGAAACCGCTCTCCGAAAACAGACGCTCGCGCCGCCCCTTTCGGGGTGGCGCGAGCGTCTGGCAAAAAATATCCCGAATTACATCTCGCGCAGCGTATCGTAAAAACTCTGCTGCGCACCGACCAGCATGTCGAGCATACGGGGAACCATCACGGAAGGTTCGGGCGTCTCGTCCAGCAGCACCTCGGTCATCAGAAAAACGCCTTCGCCCATCACGACGGCCTTGACGATCTTCTTCGACAGGTTGATCTTGTTGCAGGCTTCGAGCGCCGCGACACGATTCTCGGCCGTCACGTCGAAGATGAACGGCATCATGATTTGCAGGAACTGCCTGTCATCGGGATAGTTGGAGACAACGAAATTACGCATCTGGTATTTGAACCGGATGTCCTTGTCCTCATCGTATTCGGGCACGAGTCCCTGCACTTTGAGGTAGTCGAAAATCATCTCTTGTGTGGTCATGAGCAATAGGTTTAATGGGTTTGTCGTTTAAATCCGATCGGAGTACGTGCGGCCCGCCGCTCCATGCCGGTCATCTTGTCGCGCAGCTTGTCGTACTCGGCCAGCATCTCCTCCGTGACCGACGGCCGCATACAGTCGAGCGTTTCGCAGAGAATCTTCTGAGAAATGGGCACATTGGCGAATGCCGCCGTGATGGCCGCGTCGTTGACGGCATAGGCGATGTCGCTCGCCACGAAATTGACCGTCCGCTCCGCCAGCGCGGCACAATCGACATCTTCCGTGGGACGATCCTTGAGGTTGATCTCGAAGAGCACCCGACGGGCGTCCTTGTCGGGAACCGGCACATAGATCATCCGGTCGATACGCCCCGTGCGCAGGACGGCAGGGTCGATCATGTCGGGACGGTTCGAGGTGGCGATCACGAAGACCCCCTTCTTGCCGCAGTTGTTGAGCTGCGACAGGAACTCGTTGACTTCGCCCGCCATACTCGCATGCGTCGACTCCTTGCGGCTGGGTACCAGCGCGTCGAACTCATCGAAACAGAGCACGGTCGGCGCCTTGGCACGCGCCTCGTCGAAAAGTTTCCCGATCATCTGCTGCGAACCGTGGATGTAGATGCTCGCCAGGTCCGACGACTTGACTACCGTATAGTTGAATCCCGTCTCCTCGGCGAACTTCTCGGCGATGAAGGTCTTGCCGCATCCCGGAGGGCCGTAGAGCAGCATACCGTTGGGAATCGCCAGACGATATTTGAGCGCCCGCTCCCGATCCTGCAACACATTGATCACTTTCGCCCGCAGCAGCTGCTTCAACTCCTCCATTCCCGCCACGTCGGCAAAACCGTTGCCCTCGCCCTTGGCGAAGGTCGCACGCGGGGCTTCGCCTTCGGCCTCTCCGCCGCGCTGTTCCCCATCGGTCGTAACATCGCCGTTCGCCGAAGGCGGCGCAGCGGATTCGCGCTTGGTAGGCGGCATCTTCACCTCCTCGCCGCGCAGCGCCCCGATAAACTCGTCGGCACTGCCGAAACGGTCGCGGTCGATCAGCGCCAGGGCGCGTTGCAGCACCTTGTGCAACTGTTCGGTCATCCCCTCCGGCTCTTTCTCCGGAAAGCGAAGCCCCGCCTTACGCGCCTCACGCAGCTCTTCGCGCGCCTCCGAGGGCGATTTCGACGCATCGCAGCTCCACGGCAGACACCCGTAGATCATCTCGTAAAGCAGCACGCCGACCGAAAAGAGGTCGGACTGTTTGGAATAGATTCCGATGAAGGTTTCGGGCGCACGATAGCACAGTTCCAGATCGGAGGTCTGGAAATCGGGACGCCCCATCACCGGATGCGAGAGATGCCCCATATCGATGATCCGGGGCCGGAGCAGGGCATCGCCCACGCAGTCGTACATGATGTTGCGTGCCGTTATATCGTTATGAATCAACGTTTCCGCCTGACCGTGCAGGTAGCTCAACCCTTCCAGCACACGGATCGTCAGCTCGACGGCCTGCGCCACCGGCAGCCGGTGTTCGCGGCTCAGCAGCTCGGCCAGCAGACCGCCCTGAATGTAATCGGTAATCAGGTAGGCGTACCGTTTGTCGCCGATCGACTCGATCCCCGTGCGCCGGCAGGCCACCAGCGACGGGTGCTCCAACCGTGCGCACATCTCCACCTCGAAAGGCATTCCTCCTTTCGTGAGCCTCGCGGCGGGAATCCGTTCCAGATCGAAGATTTTCAGGAAGAACGGCTGTTCCCGAATATCGCAGACGCGGTAGGTCTCGGCACAACTTCCCTCCTTAATAAAAAAACGCACGACATAGCTGCCGGCGAACGTATCGTTATTCTTTAAAATACTCATGCGGTAATTCTTCGGATTAGGCCGATAACAAATATAGGCATCTTTTTTCAATTTTCCAACTCCCCGCCCGCCGCCTGAGAAACGACGCTCCGCATATGGAAAGGACGGGCCGATCCCCATCTCCGGGTCGGCCCGTCCTTCGTGCCATGCGGCATTACTCGGCCCTGGTGTATACGACACCCGATCCCTCGATCGTCAGGGTCGGCACGCCTCCGTTCTCGCCCAGCACGGCCGTATCGGTCACGTCGATCGTCTGGCCGTTGCCGATGCTCTGCCCGTGGAGGATCAGCTTGCCGGGCTCGCCCTGCAACTCCCACGAGGCATACGGCAGCGTCGCCATGTCGATCGACTGCGCCCTGCCGCCGACTTGCAGTTCGACACCCATCACCTCGCCCTCCCTGACCGGATCGGGCATCACCCAGCGGCCGATGGCATCGGCGTAATCCTTGCTGCACGCCACTTTCGTGGCAACAGGCATCTCGCCCTCGCCGGCAGCCTTGTAATCCACCATCACCACGTTGCCTTCCAGCAGGCCGTAAGCCTCTTTAAGATCGGTCGCATCGTCCAGCGCGAAACTCTGCTGAGCGGCATCGCCGCCGATCGGATCGACCACCAGCACGTGCATCGACGTTCCGCCGTCGACAAAGCCCGACATCTGCTTGATTTCGGCCTTCTTATCACCTCCGCACGACACGGCCAGCAAAGCCGCGCATGCCATCATCGCTACCTTTTTCATCTCTTTTATCGTTTAAAATATAGGTGCATCTGACTTACGACCGCGTCCGGATGTATTCGTCGATGGCGCGTGCCGCACGGCGGCCTGCCCCCATGGCCAGAATCACCGTCGCGGCACCCGTCACGGCGTCGCCGCCGGCGAAAACGCCCGCCCGCGTCGTGCGCCCCTCCGCATCGGCCGTGAGGCATCCCCGCCGATCGGTCTCCAACCCCGAGGTCGTCGCCGCCAACAGCGGATTGGGCGACGTCCCGAGCGCCATGATGACCACGTCGCACGGCACGTCGAACTCCGACCCCTCCTTCTCGACCGGTCTGCGGCGGCCACTCTCGTCGGGTTCGCCGAGCGTCATTTCGACGCACCGCAGTCCGCGTACCCAGCCCTGCTCGTCGCCGAGCACCTCGACCGGATTGGCGAGCATCCGGAAGACGATCCCCTCCTCCTTGGCGTGGTGCACCTCCTCGGCACGCGCCGGAAGCTCCGCCTCCGAACGGCGGTAGACGATCGTCGCCTCCGCACCGAGCCGCTTGGCCGTGCGCACGGCGTCCATGGCCACGTTGCCGCCGCCGACCACCACAACGCGCTGCCCGACGTAGATCGGCGTATCGTAACGCGCGTCGTAGGCGTGCATCAGATTGGCGCGCGTAAGGAATTCGTTGGCCGAGACCACCCCGTTCAGGTTCTCGCCCCCGATCCCCATAAAACGCGGCAGACCGGCACCCGAACCGATGAACACGGCGTCGAATCCCTCCTCGCCGAGCAGCGAATCGACCGTCACCGTGCGCCCGACGATCACGTCGGTCTCGATCTCGACGCCCAGCCGCCGCACGGCCTCGACCTCGCGCTCGACGATCTTCTGCTTGGGCAGTCGGAACTCCGGAATGCCGTAGACCAGCACCCCGCCCACCTTGTGCAGTGCCTCGAAAATCTTCACTTCGTAACCCATCTTGGCCAAGTCGCTCGCACAGGCCAGACCCGCAGGCCCGCTCCCCACGACAGCCACCCGACGGCCGTTGCGCGCCGGCAACGCCGCGGCGCACTGCGCCGCATGGCCGATGTTCCAGTCGCCCACGAACCGTTCGAGCTTGCCCACGGCCACCGGCTCGCCCTTGATGCCGAGCACGCAGGCCCCTTCGCACTGCGTCTCCTGCGGGCAGACGCGGCCGCAGATCGACGGCAGCGAACTGTCGCGGGCGATCACGTCGGCAGCCCCCGCCACATCGCCTTCGCACAAGCGGGAGATGAAATCGGGAATCTGCACCCCGACCGGACAGGCCGCCACGCAGCGGGGATTGCGGCAATGCAGGCAACGCGACGCTTCGGTCCGTGCCTCTTCGAGATTATACCCGTAGCAGACCTCTTCGAAATTGGTCGCACGGAGCGCCGGATCCTGTTCGCGCACCGGCACGCGCGGTATTTTGTTCGCCATGATCTCCTTCGTTGAGCGTTCGTTTATTTGTCGAGTCCTATGCGGCACCGGTGTCCCGCCTCGCGTTCGGCGGCGATCGCCCGTGCGCGCTCCTCCTGCGTGCGGTACATCCCCTGACGGCGCATCGCCTCGTCGAAATCGACGGCATGACCGTCGAATTCCGGCCCGTCGACGCAGGTGAAGAAGGTCTTGCCGCCCACCGTCACCCGGCAGGCGCCGCACATCCCCGTACCGTCGACCATCAGTGCGTTGAGCGACACGGTGGTTTTCAGCCCGTATTCGCGCGTGGCGAGCGCCACGAACTTCATCATCACCATCGGGCCGATGGCCACGCACTCGTCGTAGCGCTTGCCCCGCGTGTCGATCAACTCGCGAATCAGCCCCGTCACCATCCCCTTATATCCTTCCGAACCGTCGTCCGTGGCGATGTAGAGGTTGCCCGCCACGGCACGCATCTCGTCGGTGTAGATCAGCATGTCGCGCGTCTTGGCGCCCACGATGACATCGGCCCCGACGCCGTGCTCGTGCAACCACTTGACCTGCGGATAGACCGGCGCCGTGCCTACGCCGCCGGCGACGAAAAGATAACGCCGACCGCGCAGCGCCTCGGGCGACAAGGTTACGAACTCCGAAGGGTGCCCCAGCGGACCGGCGAAATCGGCCAGCGCGTCGCCGGCTTCCAACGCGCAGATCTTGCGCGTCGAGACGCCGATCGTCTGCGTCACGATCGTGACCGTACCGGCCGTGCGGTCGTAATCGGCCACCGTCAGCGGCACCCGCTCGCCCTGCTCGTCGGCACGGACGATGACGAACTGTCCGGGCAACGCCGAAGCCGCCACACGCGGCGCTTCGACCCGCATCCGGAAAATCCCCGCCGCGAGTTCCGTCTTTTCTACGATTCTAAACATATCCTATTTCTTGATAAATGCTCACTGTTCGATCACCGCCGTCGCACGCACCGTCAGCATCGGGCGTTCGGGATCGTCGGTGACGATGCGGATCCGCTCCACCGCGACGCCGTATTCGCAGTCGGAAGGCGTAAGGCGGATCCCCACCTGCGCCTCCCCGCCTGCGGCGATCCGCATACCCGGCCGCAGCGTACAACCGAATACGCGGCTCTCCACGGCCCGTACCGTCAGCGGGCGTTCGCCCGTATTGCGCAACGAAATCCACTTCGTCGACGGCCCGGAAGGACGCTTGACCGGGCCAAATTTAACAATATTTTCGCTTATTTCTGCCTTCGGAGCCGAATTATCGCTGTACAAGAGCGGATTATCCACCGCAATGCCGCTCACGACGATCCAGTCGGCCACAGGCGCCCCGTCGACCGACAGTCCGATCTCGTCTTCCAACGTCCCGTAAACCCCGCATCCGGCAGGCAGGTCGTATCCGAAATCGAACGACGCCCGCTCCCCCGCAGCGAGCCGCGCCGGCACGCTCGCCGTCAGGCGGCCGCTCCGCCGGCCGTAATGCAACGTCAGTTCGATCGGTTCCGACGACACGTTGGCCAAGCCGATCGCGCTGCGCTGCGGCTGCGCGTGCCGGACGTATCCGAAGGCATGGCTCGTCGCCGCAGCCCGCAGCCCTCCGCCCAGATCGCAGGGATAGAGCTCCTCGACGCTGCGTTCGCGCGGCGTCACCCGCCCCGTAATGCGCAACCGGATCGGGTCGCCGCTCTCCGACGTGAAGACCGAAACAGCCTTGTCGAACCGTCCGGGCCGGTTCATCGGATCGAATGTCACGGCGATCTCGGAGCGCTCGCCCGGCAGCACGGGACGCTTCGAATAGACCGGAACCGTACAGCCGCAGGTCGCCACCGCGTCGGTCACCACCACCGGACGGCCGCTCCGGTTCGCAAACCCGAAACGGTGAGTCACCCTGCCGCCCGCCTCCGCGACCGTTCCGAAATCCCAGGTCAGCGTGTCGAAGCGCAGTGCAGGAGTCTGCGCCAGAGAAGGCAACAAGCTAATTATAAATAAAATGGAAAGTATACAAACCGGTAATCGTCTCATCATCGAAGATTCAATGCGCAGGACAAAGATACATTTTTTCTATTTTTTTGCGGGAAATATTTGGCGGGAAATATATTTTGCTCTATATTTGCACCACCAAACGAGGAAAATCCGATCTCGGTTGCGACGAATCGTCCCCGAACGGAAATCGCTCCGGCGGTCGGAAACGTTCTTCGAAATGCCTGAATAGCTCAGTTGGTTAGAGCACATGACTGTTAATCATGGGGTCCTAGGTTCAAGTCCTTGTTCAGGCGCACTACTCGCAAGAGTCGGAAGCTTAGCTCAGCTGGTTCAGAGCGTCTGCCTTACAAGCAGAGGGTCGGGGGTTCGAATCCCTCAGCTTCCACCAAACGAAAGCAGCCGCTTACAGCAATGCAAGCGGCTTTTTCATGAAAGGGAGCATAGCTCAGTTGGTTTAGAGCGCCTGCTCGACAAGCAGGAGGTCAGCGGTTCAAATCCGCTTGTTCCCACGATCCCGAAAACACCGCTTACATTGCTGTAAGCGGTGTTTTCGGTTCGGATCACAACGTTTTCCATCGCTCCCAACCGAAGCGCCAACCGAACCGACCGGCAAAAAGTCGGACATCCTCCGCACATCATGACGCCGGCGGCATCCTCTCTTCGCCGACACGCCCCGCAGCAACCGACGAAGTTTTTCGAAAAACTGCGGAACGGAACGGGAAGAGGCGTAAAAGGCTTTCCAAAATGAAGCGGAGACTTGCAGGAGAAATAAATTTATCCTATCTTTGCACCCGCAATCGGGGAGCTTAGCTCAGCTGGTTCAGAGCGTCTGCCTTACAAGCAGAGGGTCGGGGGTTCGAATCCCTCAGCTCCCACAGATCCGAAACGAAGACCACTCCAAAAGGGGTGGTCTTCGTTTTCCGAATGCCCTGCGAACCCTGTGTTGCTCCGGAACTCCGGAAAACCGCGACTTCTGCACCGGATATTCATGCTTACCCGCAATTTTGCTCCGGAACCGATCTCCGACGGATCGGGCGGCATCGTCGGGTAATGCCGGCAGAAAAGCCACCCCGTAAGGCAAACCGCAACTCGCCGAAACGCCGGCCTCGGCGAAATACAGGTACGTCGAAAGCGGAAGCCCCTCTGCGGACGGACACAGGCATTTTGCATCCGCACCATCCGCAAACCCCGTATCCGCATCGTTACGCCCCGAACAAGGAGTCTTCTCCTCCGGTCAAAACGATTAATCGATACCTTCGTCCGCAATCGTTCCGACCGCTTCCGGACCGACCTTTCCCCGCAAAAAAATACATACCGCCGATCCCAACGCACCGCATAGACACCCGACAGGTCGACCGGCCGCCTCCGACCCTCCGGATCAAAATCTATAACAGAAATACCAAAACGAATAATCTTTTCCATATCCGGCACCCTGCTGCCGGAATAATTTATTCCTATCTTTACCCTGTAAATTATACCCAAACGAAAAAAACGATGATCGAAAAACTACTTCTCACCTTCGGTATCGCTACCGCACTGTCCCTCTCCGCACCCGACGCCGCAGCCGCCCCGAAAGGGGGCGACCTGACGGGCGACGCCTTCCTGAAAGAGGTTCCCGCAAGCAAACTCTACGAGAAATTCCGCACGCCCGACAGCTCGTCGAAGCTCTTCGCCCGCTGGTGGTGGAACGGTACGCGCGTCTGTGAAAAGGAGATCGTGCGCGAGCTCGACTCGATGCAGCGCGCCGGCTTCGGCGGCGTGGAGATCAACTCCATCGCCTTCCCCGACCGCTACAAGGACACGCTGGGCTTCGCACAGGTGCCCTGGCTATCGGACCGCTGGCTGGAACTGGTCGACTTCACCATGCGCGAAGCCGCCGCGCGCGGCATGTACAGCGACCTGATCGTCGGCTCGGGCTGGCCGTTCGGCGCCGAGACCCTCTCGCGCGACGAGCAGATCAAGATGATGGCCCTCGGCACGATGGAGTTCGAAGGCCCCTGCAAAGTGACCGTCCGTACCGACGACCTCATCCGAAGCGCCACGCCCAAACTGCTCTCGGCCAATCGCGACAAACTCTCCGAACTGATCGAGGTGCGGCTCTTCCCCGCCCACATCACCGAACTCATCCCCGGCACGCCCGTGACCTTCGCGCCGGGAGCGCAGGAGGTGACGATCGACGTTCCGGCCGGCCGCCACATCGCCTACGTCGTGGTCAAGCACACCGGCTACATGGGCGTGATCCACGGTGCGCTGGGTGCCCGCGGGCCGGTGCTCGACCACTTCAACGCCGAGGCCGTGCGCCGTTACCTCAACCGGATGTCCGATGCCATGCGCCCCGTCGTCGGCAACCTCCACGACCGCATCCGCTCGTTCTTCACCGACAGCTTCGAGCTGGAAGGCTCCAACTGGTGCAAGGACATCCGCGAAGAGTTCCAGAAACGGCGCGGATACGACCTCTACACCTACTACCCGCTGATCCTGAAAAAGGTAGGTCCCTACGGCAACGAGATCAAGACGCCCTACGGCGCCCGGATCGAACCCGACGTGATGGAGCGCATCTACCGTATGCGCTACGACTACGAGCTGACGCTGGCCGAGCTCTTCAAGGAGCGTTTCCTCGACGAACTGAACGCATGGTGCCGCGCCTGCGGCGTCAAGTCCCGCATCCAGGCCTACGGCAAGGGCTGTATGCCCGTCGAGTCGCTCATGGACGTCGACATTCCCGAATGCGAGACGTGGTACCACAAGGAGAACGGCGAGATCTTCCCCGACGACAAGATGTCGGGACACGGCTACAAGATGGTCAACAAGTTCGTCGCTTCGGGCGCGCATCTCTCGGGCAAGAACGTCGTCAGCTGCGAGGAGATCACCAACACGCGCTTCGTCTTCAACGAGACGCTCGAACGCATCAAGATCACGGGTGACCTGAGCAACCTGTCGGGCGTGACGCACTCCGTGCTCCACGGCTACAACTACTCTCCCGCCGAGGCGCCGTTCCCGGGCTGGGTGCGTTACGGTACGTTCTACAACGAACGCAACCCGCTGTGGCGCTTCTTCCCCGAATGGATCTCCTACAAGGCCCGCCTGTCGACCGTCCTGCGCAACTCCGATATGCAGACCGACATCGCGCTCATGCAGCCGCTCGTCGACATGTGGACCTACCTGGCGCCGCAGTTCGAACCTTCGCCCGGCAAGTGGCGCCCCTTCTACGTCAACACGCTCTGGGAGGCCGTTCACCAGAACGGCGGCGGCTGCGACTACCTCACCGAATCGATCCTGCAACGCAGCACGTTCGCCGACGGACGGATCGAGTACGGCGACCGCAGCTACAAGGCGCTGCTGCTGCTCGAAGTCGAGACGATCTCGCCCGAGACGCTCGCCGCGATCGGCCGCTACGCCGCTGCCGGCGGCAAGGTCTTCTTCGTCGGCTCGACCCCCTCGAAAGCCCCCGGTCTGGCGGGTCTCGAAGGCGGCGACAAGGAGGTGCAACGCCTGACGGCCGACCTGATGAAGCAGTACCCCGACCGGATCCTCCACGTCGAGGCGCCGCGCAAGGGACACCTCATCGGCTGGTACAAGGAGTTGCAGCAGAAATACGGACTGACACCCGCCGTCCGCATCGACAATCCGCAGGCGTTCGTCAACCAGAACCACTACAAGGCGGGCAATCTCGACATCTTCTTCTTCGCCAATTACAGCCTTACGGAAGCTTATACGCTCGACACCGAATTCAATATCGACCTGCGCGGACGGCGCATGTGGCTGTGGGATCCGATGACGGGCGAGCGCGCACTGCTGCCCGACACGGGGACGCGGCTCAAACTGCACCTCGAACCCACCGAATCGCGGCTGCTGGTCTTCGACAAACCGGTCAGGGGCGCTGCGACCGCCACGGCCGACGCACGGCTCGAAGGTCCCGCCGAACGTCGGGCCCTGCATTGGAACGTCACGCTCAACCACTACGACGGCACCGTCGCCGAACTCGAAACCGACCGCCTGTTCGACCTGGGCAAGGAGAAGCGTTTCGAATCCTTCTCCGGCCAGATCGTCTACCGCACGACGCTCGACGTCCGTCCCGGCGAATGCGCGCACATGGAATTCGGCGTGGAAAACTGCGTTTCGGAACTCTACGTCAACGGCGTAAAGGCCGGTACAGTATGGCACGGCCGCCACGTCTACGACGTCGCGAAGCTGCTCCGTCCGGGCAAAAACGAGTTGAAACTCGTCCTCACGACCACACTGGGCAACTACATGCTCTCGCTCAAAGAGAATCCCACGATGGTCAAGTGGAGCAACTTCAAATACAAGCAGGTAGTCAATCCCTGCGGTCTGACGTGGGGGCCCGACCTCTACCGCGACTGACACTCCCCTCCCGCTCTTCCAGACGAGGCCGTTCCCGCACAGGAACGGTCTCGTTCCTTGCGGGCAGGAGGCCCCGACGGCGGCGTTCCCGACCGACCTGCCTCTGCGATCCGCCGACATCCAACAGCCGAATGCAGAGCGAACCGCCCCGCAGCGGGTCTGCCGGTCGGTTCGGCATTTTATGGAACGGTGTTTGGGCGAATTTCCAAATTAATGATTATATTTGCCCCTACGATAATGCCACACATGCCGAAACTCTACATCATAGCGGGATGCAACGGCGCCGGTAAGACAACGGCTTCCTATACGGTGTTGCCGGAGATGCTCGACTGCCGCGAATTCGTCAATGCCGACGAAATCGCCAAGGGCCTCTCGCCGTTCAACCCCGAAAGCGTCGCCATCGACGCGGGGAGGCTGATGCTGCAACGCATGGACGACCTGCTGATCGCCGGCGAGGACTTCGCCTTCGAGACGACGCTCGCCACACGCTCCTATGTGAAGTTCATCGATCAGGCTCACGCGATGGGGTACTTCGTTTCGCTGCTTTTCTTCTGGCTTCCCACGCCGGAACTGGCTATCGTGCGCGTCGCAACGCGGGTGAGCAAGGGCGGTCACGACATTCCCGAGGAGGTGATCCGCCGCCGCTATGCCACCGGCATGCGCAACATGGTCGCACTCTACGCTCCGCTGTGCGACTACTGGGTCATCTACGACAACAGCTCCGCCGATGCCGAAATCCGGATCATCGCGACGGGAGAGAACGATACAACAAAGCACATCGAAAATCCGTTAGCCTACCAACAATTCATGAGCTATGAGCGAAATTGAAATAAAACAACTTCAAGAAAAGATCAACGCAGGCATTCTCCTGGCACGTAAACGCCTGATCGAGAAGACGAAGAAGGAGAACGGCGAACTGGTCGTCGTCCGTGACGGCAAGGTCGTCTGCATCAAGGCTCAGGAGCTGGAATAGCTCTCCCGTCCGCAGGAATTCCGTCCTCGGCTCCCGCAGAGTCGGGGCTTTTTCATAGACGGAAGTTCGTCGCAGGAGATCGCCGGACGAACAGATTTCCAACCGGAAACCGCCCCCGTTCAGCGGCTCCATGAACCGCGCGAACTGCAACCTGCAACGGCGGTTCGCCATAGCTCCCCTCCGCAGGCTGCGACACGCCGATCGAATCCGAAACCATCCCGCACCCCGCTAAAAGAGCGAAGAGCCGTTGCAATTCCGGACGAAAAACCGTAACTTTCGCATAAAATACAACCGTCCCATGCAAGTCAAGATCGAAGAGAGCTGGCGTTCGCAGTTGCAGGAAGAGTTCGACAAACCCTATTTCGCGCGGCTGGCGGCGTTCGTGCGCGAGGAGTACCGCACGCAGCGCGTCTGTCCCGTCAACGGCGATCTCTTCCGCGTCTTCAACCTCTGCCCGTTCGACCGCGTGCGGGTCGTCATTCTGGGACAGGATCCCTACCCCGACCCGCGTTTCTACTACGGAATCTGTTTCTCGGTGCCCGACGGCGTGCCGATTCCCGGCTCGCTGCAAAACATCTTCCGCGAAGTACACGACGACACAGGGCGCCCCGTCCCCGCATCGGGACGGCTGGAACGTTGGGTCGCACAAGGCGTCCTGTCGATGAACACGATCTTCACCACACGCGCTTTCCGGAGCGGATCGCATCGCGGCCGCGGATGGGAGGAGTTCTCCGACGCCGTGATCCGCCGCCTCAACGAGCGGCGCGACCACCTGGTTTTCCTGCTTTGGGGCGCAGCCGCGCAGCAGAAGGCGGCGCTGATCGATCCCGAACGCCACCTCGTGCTCACGGCGGCGCACCCCTCGCCCCGGTCGGCCGACCGGGGGTTCTTCGGCTGCCGCCATTTCAGCCGCGCCAACGCCTACCTGCGCGCGCACGGCATCCCCGAAATCGAATGGTGATACGATGAAACCCGCGAAGAAAAAAACGGCCGCCTGCCCCGCCGCGCTCCGGCTCGAAGCCATGCTCCCAGTCGACGCCGGCATCCTGTCGCAACAGGCGGACGACTGGACGGACCGAAGCGTGGAACGCGGTACGGTCGGCCCGCTCGCCGCCGAGCACGCTCTCTGGCACAACTGCCTCTTCCGCAACGTGACCTTCACCGACTGCCGGCTGCACGGCGCACAATTGAGCGACATCCGTTTCGAAGGGTGCGATCTCTCGAACCTCGCGCTGGACGGTGCGGCGCTCAACCGCGTGGAGTTCGTCGGCTGCAAACTGCTGGGCGCCGCCCTGCCCGACGCCACGCTCAACCACGTACGGCTGGGACGTTGCAACGGCCGCTACCTCAACCTGTCGGGCAGCCGCTTGCGGCAGGTACGCTTCACGGAGTGCGACCTGACGGAAGCGGCGCTGAACGACTGCCGCCTCGACGGCGTCGCCTTCGAGGGCTGCACGCTGCGCAGCACCGAGTTTTCGCATACGCCGCTGCGCGGCATCGACCTCAGGCAGTCGCAGCTCGGCGACCTGCGGCTGACCGTCGACGACCTGCGGGGCGCTATCGTCGCCCCGAGCCAGGCCCTCGACCTGCTGCCGCTGCTAGGCGTCGTCGTCCGCACCCAAACCGCCGAAGAGACCGAATAACCATGGAGATCCGCGAAATTACCGGCGACAAACGCCGTTACCTGCCGCTGCTGCTCGTCGGCGACGAACAGGAGGAGATGGTGATGCGCTACCTGCCGCACGGAAGCCTCTTCGTCTGTTTCGATCCCGACCCGTGCGCCGTCGCGGTCGTCACCGACGAGGGCGACGGCTGCTGCGAACTGAAAAACCTCGCCGTCGAACCCTGCCGCCAGCGGCAGGGTTACGGCCGGCGAATGGTCGCATTCGTCGTCCGCCGCTATACTGCGCGAGGCTACCGCACGCTGCGGGTCGGCACGGGCGAAACGCCCTCGACGCTCAGCTTCTATGCACAGTGCGGCTTCCGCCCCGCAGGCCGCATCCCCGACTTTTTTACCCGCAATTACGACCACCCGATCGTCGAGGAGGGCGTCCTGCTGCGCGACATGATCCTGCTCGAACAACCGCTCGGCACCGAATAGAGTTCCACAACCCCGAATCGGCATGAAAAAGACCGGAACCCGAAGTTCCGGTCTCATGACTGCGCGTCGTGCACGCCCTACATGAGCGTGAGGTTGCGCTTGCGTTGCGCGAAATTACGCGACAGCACGGGTGCGAAGGGAGAATCGTAGCTGCGTGCGCCGACGGGACATCCCTTGACGCAAGCACAGCAGCGGATACACTTCGCCGCATCGGTACGAAGCTCGTCGCCGGCGACGATGGCTCCCGTCGGGCAGAGTTTCACACAGCGGCCGCAGTGCGTGCACCTGTCGGCCGAGGTCTCGACCGCCACCCGTTGCGGATGCCGCTTCTGACTGCGGCGGTAACCGAGTACGAACCGCACGAACCGCCACATCGAGAGCATCCCGTTGCGCACGGTCGGCAACCTCTTCGCATCGATCGCCCGCACCCCGCCGGCGGCGAGTTTCGCCGCCACGACGCGCCCGAAGGCCTCGGCCTCGGCGCAGTCGTCCCCGTCGGGCCGCCCCGCAGCGATCGGCCAACGCGCCGTGGAGTAGGAGTGCTCGCCGACGAAAGCGGCCGCAGCCACGGGCACGAATCCCCGCGCCGCCACGAAATCGGCCAGCTCGCACGCGGCATGTTCGTAGGCGCGATTGCCGTAGAGCACGACCACCACGGCCGGCGTACCGTCGCCCCGCACGGCATCCAACCGCCGCAAGGCGAGCGGAGCCGCATGCCCGCCGTAGACGGGTACGGCGAAGACCGCCGCGTCCCCGCGCTCCGCCGCAACGGAGACCGCATCGTGCGTCGCGTCGCAAACGACCGTCTGCGCGCAGTTCAATCCCCTGCCGACGGCCTCCGCCACGCGGCGCGAAGTCCCCGTCGGGGAAAAGTAACAGATCCAACTCTTCGCGGGTTTCATCGGGCCGCCTCCTTTCCTCCGGTCAGCACCACCGTCACCGACATCGGGCCGTGCGCACCGATCACGAGCGCCTGTTCGATGTCGGCCGTCTTCGACGGGCCGGACATGAAACAGCCGAAGCCGAAATCGCGGTCGAAGCGCGGGTCTTCGACGGCATCCTGCATCGTGGCGACCACCGCGTCGCGCGGAAGCAGGATCACCAGCGACTCCACGGCGAAGTAGAGCGCCTTGTGCCGCGCCCGCTGCGGCAACCATACGGCGCCGTTCTCGGCCACGCCCAGCACTCCGCCGACCACGGCCGCGTCGATCCCGTCCAGTTCGCGCGCATCTTCCACGGCATCCGCATCGAACGCCGAGGGAATCTCCTCCACGGCCGACACCACCCGCCGGCCCTCCAATCCGAGCGACCGCAGCAACTCTCCGGCCGGAACACCTTCCGCCCACTCCGCCACGCGGCCGCCCGCCGCCTCCACCGACTGCCGGAACGCCGTCAGCGGATCATCGAACCCTTCGCGCCCGAAATCCAGCGCAGGCATCGGGTGCTCGGGCATCCCGCTGTGCGCCAGACGTGCCAGGATAGCTTCTTTCGTATTCATCGTTTCTCCTTTTTTTCCGTTGCGATTTTTCCCTCTTTCCACAGTTCGTTGAAACTCCGGCGAGCGAAATGCGGCATCTCGCGGCCGGCGCACCACGGGTTGAAGCGATTGTTATAGACGAAGCGCGGCACCCACGGAATCAGCTTCAAACCCGTGTAGAACAAGGTTTTGTGCCGCATCACCACGTCCATTCCCTCGACCGCCAGTTTCTTGCGGGTATCGGCCACGCCGTCGGCATCCATCTCCTGCCGCCACGCGTAGATCTGTTCGCCCAGGTCGATCCGCGCCGGACAGACGTTCGAGCAGGAGTAGCACAGCGAACAGCCCGACACGTTGCCCGCATAGCGTTCGGGCGTGCGCAGCATCCCCAAGTTGATTCCCAGCGGGCCGGGGATGAAATACGAGTAGGAGTAACCGCCCGACCGCCGGTAGACAGGACAGGTATTCATGCAGGCGCCGCAGCGCAAACATTTGAGCATGTTGCGGTGCGCCTCGTTGCGCAGCGATTCGGTGCGGCCGTTGTCGACGATGACCACATGAATCTGCTTGCCCGGCTCCGGACGTCGGTACAGCGACGTATAGGCCGTCACGGGCTGCCCCGTGGCCGAACGCGCCAGCAGACGGGTGAAGACCGCCAGCGAACGGTAGTCGGGGACGACCTTCTCCAACCCCATGATCGCGATATGCAGATCGGGAAACGACGTCCCCAGATCGGCGTTGCCCTCGTTGGTGCAGACTGCGAAGGCCCCCTCCGAGGCCACGGCGAAATTGACGCCCGTCATGGCGACATCGGCCGTGAGGAACTTGCCGCGCAAATGTTTGCGCGCCTCGTGCGTCAGGTAGGTGGGATCGCTGTCGCCCCGCGCCGTGCCGAGTTCCCGTTCGAAGAGTTCGCCCACCTCCTCGCGCCGCACATGGATCGCCGGCAGCACGATATGGCTGGGCGGACGGTGCATCAGCTGCATGATCCGTTCGCCCAGGTCGCTCTCCACGGCATCGATCCCCTGTCCGGCCAGGAAGGGCGCGAGGCCGCACTCCTCGGAGAGCATCGACTTGCTCTTGATGAGCGTCCGCCCGCCGTGCCGGCGCAGGATGTCGAGCACGATCCGGTTCATCTCGCGGGCGTCGGAAGCCCAGTGGACGACCATTCCGTTGGCCGTCGCATTGCGTTCGAACTCTTCGAGATAGCGTCCCAGATGCGACAGCGTGTGCAGCTTGATCTCGGAAGCCGCCTGCCGCAGCGCCTCCCATTCGGGAACGGCGTGCGCCATGCGGTCGCGCTTCTCGCGCACGTGGAAGAGCGCGCGGTCGTGCCACGCGGCACGCTCCCTGTCGGCGAGGAATTTCGCCGCGGCCTTCGCATGTGTACTCATTGTCGTGCAGTCAGGATTTCAACGATATGCAGGGTCTTTATCGGCAGCCGTTCGCGGTCGATGACGCCCTGCATGTGCATCAGACACGAACTGTCGGCCCCCGTGATATACTCGGCGCCCGTAGACATGTGGTCGCGGACCTTGTCGCGCCCCATGCAGACCGAGACCTCCTTCTCCTCCACGGCGAACATGCCGCCGAAACCGCAGCACTCATCCACGCGCGCAGGCTCGAAAACCTCGACCCCTTCGACCAGCGCCAGCAGGTCGCGCAGCTTGGAACGATAGGGAATGTTCAGCTCGCTGGGCGTACTCAGCCCCATCAGCCGCACGCCGTGACACGAGTTATGGATACTCACCTTGTGGTGGAACGAGGCGTCGAGCCGTTCGGGACGCACCACGTCGTGCACGAACTCGCAGATTTCGTAGATGCGCGACGCCAGACACGGCCCGCCGTCGGTGTGCGGCACCAGGCGGGGATACCCTTCGCGCACGAAACTCACGCAGCTGGCCGACGGCCCCACCACATAGTCGTACCCCGCGAAGAGCTCCTCCATGCGTTCGGCCAATGGTTGCGCGTCGCGTTCGTAACCCGCATTGGCCATCGGCTGCCCGCAGCAAGTCTGGTCGAGCGGATAGTCGACGTCGAGCCCCAACGACCGCAACAGCCGATAGGAGGCCTCGCCCACCTGCGGATAGAGGGCGTTGATGTAACAAGGTATGAATAGCGCTATCTTCATCGTATTTCCCGATAAAAAGTCCGTTTCGGTATCCGTTTCCGCCTCAGCGCCATTCGGCGACCTCGTCCGGCGACTTGCGTTTCTTCTGCGTCGGAGCGTCGGCCGGATAGCCGACCGGGATCAGCACGACGGGTCGCAGCGTCGCGGGCAGCTCCAACGCCTCGCGGCAGAGCGGCACGTCGAAATTGCAGACCCAGCAACTCCCCAATCCCTGCTCGGCTGCTGCCAGACAGATGTGTTCGGCGGCGATCGCCGCATCGATGTCGGCATGGTCGTGTCCGTCGCTTTTACGCTTCCACGACACCGACTCGTCGACGCACACCGCGATGCAGAGCGGCGCTTCGGCGAACCACTCGCGGTGATAACAGCGCCGCAGGGCCTCCCTGCACGCATCGCTCGCCACGACGAAGAATCGCCACGGCTGGAAATTGACCGCCGAAGGCGCCAGCCGCGCACACTCCAACAAATACTCCACCTTCTCCCGTTCGACGGCCTGCGGCCGGTAACTCCGCACCGAATAACGCGCCTTGACCAAATCCAGAAAATTCATATCGTTCATTTTTTTATCGTCTCCTGCACTTTTCATTCCACGACCGGCAGAGGACCCGGCGGGCAATCGGTCTAACGAAGATACGAATAAGCACGGGCAAAAGCAAACTCGTTTGCATTTTGCCGAGCGGGAGTATCTAAGGCACAGCCAAAGATACGGAAAGTCGACCGCAGAAGCAAACGTCAGTTTGATTACACCGAGACGGAGTATCTTCGGCGAAGCCAAAGATACGAAATATTTCACGGAATTATCCGGAATGCACGATATTTCATAAATTAAAAATCGAATCCGATACGCTCCTTCCGGCCGCACGGCGCGGGCGAGGGAACTGGCACAATCGCAAATAAGTTTGCTTTTGCTATCTTTGCAGACGGAATGCCTGACTGCGGCCGTCCTGCCGAGCCTAGACAGAACCGACCCCGTCCGAACGCTGCCGGGGCAAGAAAACGAAGAGTGAACATGAACAGACTCGAAATTATGAAAAGACGAATTTTACTTTTGGTGCTGGCCGCGGTCTTCGTGCTGCCGGCCGTGGCACGGACTCCGCTGCAACAGCGGCTCGAAAAACTGGAACGGGCCGTCGAGGTGACGCCGCTAGAATCGACCCGCTTCGACGAGAAGTACGAACTGGTCCTGCGCCAGCCGCTCGACTGGCAGGCCCCCGAAAAGGGCTCTTTCACGCACCGCATCGTCGTCTCGCACGCCGGCTTCGACAGGCCGACGATCCTCGTCACCGAAGGTTACGGCGCGAAATACGCCTACCGTCCGGATTACCGTGAAGAGCTGTCGCAGCTGCTCGACGCCAACATCGTCTTCGTCGAGCACCGCTATTTCCTCGGCTCGACGCCCGACCCGCGCGACTGGCACTACCTCACGGCCGAAGCTTCGGCCTGCGACCTGCACGACGTGCGGCAGCTGCTGGGCACGATCTACCCGGGCAAGTGGATCGCCACGGGAATCAGCAAGGGCGGCACGACGACGATGCTCTACGCGACCTTCTTCCCCGGCGACGTCGACGGCTACGTCCCCTATGTGGGCCCGGTCAACCGCTCGCGCGAGGACGGACGGCACGAGAAGTTCCTGCGCCGCGTGGGAACGGCCGACGAACGCGCCGCCGTCGAGCGTTTCCAGACGGAGGTGCTGCGCCGCCGCGACCGGCTGATGCCCCGTTTCGAAGCCTACTGCCGCAAAAAGGGATACGAGTTCCGCGCGCCGCTGACGGAAATCTACGACCTCTGCGCATTGGAGTACGCCTTCTCCTTCTGGCAGTGGGGCTCGAACTCCTACGAGATTCCCGCTACGTCGGCTACGGACGACGAACTGTTCGATTACTTCATCGGAGCGGTCGACCCCGAATACTTCGTGCGTGAAACGCCGACGACCTCGTTTTTCGTGCAGGCGGCCCGCGAACTGGGGTACTACGGCTACGACACGCGCCCCCTGCGCAAATACCTCAGTATCCGCAACAGCAAAGACTACCTGCGGCGGATCTTCCTGCCCGACGAGCTGCGCGACCTCGATTTCGACCGGACGCTCTACCGGCGGATGCACCGCTACCTCAAACGCGAAGACCCGAACATGGTGATGATCTACGGCGCCAACGATCCGTGGACGGCATCGGGCGCGGCATGGGCCGTGACGCCCCGCAAGCGCAACATGAAGCTCTTCGTGCAGCCCGGCGGATCGCACCGCACGCGCATCGCCACTCTGCCCGAGTCGATGCGCGAAGAGGCGATCGCCGCCATTCGCGGATGGTTGGAATAGACGGAGCACGCTCCGCCCGAACGGAAGCCCGAACTCAGGCTTCCGTTTTTCTGTGCCGTTTGGGAAAGAGCCGCCGGAAGCGAAGCAAGAAAGAGGCGAACCGCCCGCCGGCGACGATGAGCGTCACGGCCACCAGTATCAGCGCGATGCCGAGCCCCAGCCGCGCCGTAAGTTCTTCGTGGAAAATCACCACGCCGAAGAAGACCGCCGTGACGGGTTCGAGCGCACCGAGGATGGCCGTCGGCGTGGAGCCGATGTAGTGGATGGCCTGCGTGGTGCAGAGCAGCGAAACGGCCGTCGGCAGCGCCGCCAGCGCCAGCACGTTGCCCCACAGATACCACGACGGGACGGCTTGCAGGCCCGAGAGGAAATCGAGCCGCACGACGTAGATCGCAAGGCCGAACAGCAGGGCGTAGAAGGTGAGCTTGACCGTCGGCAAGGCCGCCAGCGCGGAGCGGTTGACGCCCACGATATAGACGGCGTAGGAAAGCGACGAGAGCAGCACGAGCGTCACGCCCGTGAGGCTGAGCGTCTGGCCGTCTCCCTCGTAGAGCAGCCCGATGCCTAAAACGGCCAGTGCGATGCAGAAGATCGTCAGCGGCGTGATGCGTTCGCGGAAGCCCAGGGCCATGATGAGCGCCACGAGGATCGGATAGACGAACAGAATCGTCGAGGCGATGCCGGCGTCCATGTAGTTATAGCTCATGTAGAGAAAGAGCGACGAGGCGGAAAAGAGCAGACCCATGGCCACGAGCGGCAGCATCTCACAGCGGCGCAGGCTGAAATCCTGCCCCCGCAGACGGATCATCACCGCCAGAATCGGCAATGCGAAGGCGTAGCGGTAGAACAACACCGAGTCGGGCGTCATTCCCGCATGATAGAGCGGCAGGGTGAAGAGCGGGTTCATCCCGTAGGTCGCGGCCGCCACCGCACCGCAGACGAGACCTTTGGTTCTGACATTCATGGTCGTATCGATTTCGGCCGCCCCTTCGGAAGCGGCCTTTTCCGGCAGGCAAAGATACGCAACATGCGCCGAGAAAAAATCGGATTGCGCAAAAAAGTTGCGAAGCGCCGGTTCGCACCCCGCGTCCGGACTGCAAAAAAGAGGCCGCAGCGGAAGACGTCCCGCTATTTCGACTTCATCCGTGCCCGGATCCGGCTCAAACTCACCGGCGTAATCCCCAGATAGGAGGCGAGCGTCTCCAATGGTACCCGCCGCAACAGTTCGGGGCGTTCCCTCAGCAGCGTCTCGTAGCGCCGGGCAGCCGGAAGGAAAAGCATCGGAATCAATTTCTGCTCCGTACGCAGGAACTCCGATTCGGCGAACCGCCGCGCCCAGTTGGCGATGTGGATATCCTCGGCGAGAAATCGCTCCAAATCGCTGCGTTTCAACACATACAACAGGGAATCCTCCATGAGTTCGACCGTTTCGTAGCCCGGTTCGTCGTCGACGTAGCTTTTCAGGGAGACGAGCGCCGATCCCTCGGCCCCGATCCAGAAGGTGACCTTTTTCCCGTCGGCGGAAATACAGGCGCGTGCGATCCCCCGGCCGATGAAGAAGAGGTTCGGCTCCACACGCCCCGCTTCCAGCACGCAGTATCCCCTGGGGCGGGACAGGCTCGACATGCAGGCCGCCAGCCTGACGGCGGAACTCTCCGGCATCCGATAGATCCGGTCGATGATTTCACGTATATCCATGACGATGCGTCCGCAAGCGTTTTCCCTGCAAAGGTAGTCAAAGTCGCCGGCACACGCGCACTTTTCCGATTTTCTTATCAAATTTGATTTTAGCACACAGTAATATATAATAAGTTTCGTAATATGTTGTAATACAACGATATGAATAACAAGGAAACAAGTTTTGTATTACGATATATCATTTTATTGTCCCCGAATTTGTCACGGCATTAAAAAAGTTCTATATTTGCAGAAAAACTTTGTATTATGCGTGCATTTCGTTATATGGCGGTATACAATCGCCGCGGCCAGTTGGACAAACAAGGATTCGGGACGGTCTCGATTTGCGTATCGGATTACTACGCCCGCCGCTATGTAAATACGGGTGTCAAGCTGCTACCGTCGCAATGGGATTCCCGCCGCCGCATTGTTCGGCCAGGCGTCGCGGGTTCACGCGAAAAAAATGAATATCTTCGTAGTATGGTTGCGGACATGGAGGCGCGGGAGTGGTCGTTGCGCCAATCGGGTATTGCTCCGACGCTCGAAACCGTCATCCGCCAAACGACGGCCAAACGCTCGTACCTCGTAACGGAGTTCGTCCGGACGGATTACATCAACAGCCGCGCGATCAAGCGCAACACGGTACGCAATTACATTACGCTGTGCAAACACCTCGACGCATACAAAAAAGGGCTTCACCTCGGGGGCATCAATTACAAATTCGTAACCGACTTTGCAACGTACCTGCGAAATTGCATATCGGTAAATTCCGCCCGTCAGATGCTAAGCACGTTACGCGCAGTTGTCCGCGAGGCGATCCGGCGCGATCTTATGGATTCGAACCCCTTCGAACGAATCCAGTTACAGAGCCAGCGCGTCGAACACGAATCGCTGACCGTCGACGAGGTTTCCGCAATCGAACGGGCGGGCGGTTTGTCTGAGACGGGCGGTATCGTGCGAGACATGTTCCTGCTATCGGTTTATACGGGTCTGCGAATTTCGGATGTCCTTGCCCTCACGCCGCACGACGTCCGAATCATCGACGGCGAGCGCTGGTTATACCGCAAGACGATCAAGACGGGAGCCGTCGTCGAGATTCCGTTATCGCGCATCTTCGGCGGCAAAGGCGATCGAATTCTGTTAAAATACGGCATCGGAAAAGGTATCGACGACCGATATTTCAAACTCAGCCCGAACGTGACGAACAGCATACGCGAGTTCTGCACCGCCGCCGGCATAACGAAGCGCGTTACGTTCCACACGGCACGGCGCACGTCGGCAACCCTGTTGCAGAGCATGGGCATTGCGACGAACGTCGTGCAGAAGATATTGGGACATTCGAACATATCGACGACGCAAATCTACGCACAGACGACACACGACCAAATCGCCACGGCCGTAAAAACGGCATTTGCGCAGTAGGTCGGCCACGGCGTTGTCGTTGGGGGAATCCTGCGGGATTCCCTTTTTTCGTCGTTGTACACGGCCGCTTCGGATCGAGCGACCACGTGACGGCCGGAACCGGCTCGCATCTGCTGGGTGTGAGTGGATCATCGCCGGCCATGCCTGACGAGCTGCGGCGCCTCGGCTGCTCCCGATCGAGCGACCAGGCGACGGCCGGAACCGGCTCGCGCCAGCTGGGGCGAGGCCGTTCCGTGCGGGGTTCGTTTGCGACACCGAGAAACAAAAAGAAACAAGTTTTGTATAAAAATTATCCTTAAAAACGTATCTTTGTAGCGCAAACCAAACCGAATACCGACCATGCCGAGAAAGACGCCGGACGGACATCGTATAAATACCTCGTTGGGGATCGTCAGCGTTACGCACTTTCTAAACAAGAAGGTGAAACGCTGGCAAGATGCGGGGATGTTCCCGATCTACTACAATATCAACCGAAAAGGGGTACCCTACGCGCACGTAAGCATGTATAGAGAACCGTTGCGCCCCGAAGAGTTAAAAACGGCAGCGGTGCGGGAGTTCATCGAAACAGAGACGCGCAACGTTCTTGCGATCGTGCATCGATACGGCGAAGATAAGGCGACGGGCAATACCGAACGGATGTTTAAAATCTGGTCGATCGACGATAACGTCAATTATTTGTCGTGGTTGGAATCGCAGGAGGCGGATGCCACGGAAACAGAACCTCCGCACGAAGGGTGGGAGACGCAGCGCACCGGTTCGCCCCCCGATTCCGAGATGATAAACGCCTATTTGTCGCACTATCAAAGTTCGGCGGAAAAAGACCTGTTCGAAGAGATTAAAAACGTCGTTTCGGGGTATGCGTCGGCAGCTATAAATAAGCGCTTCGGAGTTTCTCTATCGTGGGCTGTCGACTTTTCGAACGTAGATTCCGACGATGCAGTTTGCGCGGGCGCCTTCCAAATATTGAAAAAAGCGGGAACGACGCAAGAAAAACGCCTGTTCGCCTTGTGGCAGATTCTCCGCGATATAAACGGGCGATTGCCGAAAAATCGCGCATGCTATCCGTTAACCCGTATCGAAGCCCAGCAAATGACCGTCGAAGGGATGATGCGCGAATTGCGCAAAATCCGGCCTTCGATCTTGTCGGGGCTGTGGGATTTGCTCGGCGACATCACGCGAGAAACGGTAGAAAAACGGTTGCTTCCGTTGCTTCGCAATGTGACAAACGGATAAAAAAATAAAAATTTTCGGGTAAACTTCCGCCCCGTTCCATAGCGGGAAACATACTTCGTAACAATCGAAACGGCAGCGTATTAGATACGTTGCCGTTTCTCTTTGCGCACTGTATGAGACAAGAAATACAAGTTACGAATACGTTTCGCCACTTGCAAAAGTGGAATTTTCTGTATTATATTTGCAGTTGAAAGTTACGAAGTGTATTTATAACTTTCAACGATTAAAAAAATTTCAAACATGGAAACACGAGAACTCAGGGGTACGACCTTTATCGCCATACCGGAGGAACGGTTGCGGCGTATCGAATCGGGACTTGCGACGATCGAGCGATACGTGTCGAAGGAAAAAGCGTATCTGACGCTTCAAGAGGCGATAACGCGCACGGGGCTTTCCCGTTCGACGTTTTACCGGCTGTTCAATCAAGGCAAGCTGACGCCGCACGGCGGCGGCTCGGGCCGCAACGTTCGAATCAACGTCGAGGAGCTGGACGAATTGATGAGCAGTAAAAAGGGGGCCTCCACGGAGAAATAAGATGCTGGAATCGAAATCGAACCATATCTACGCCTACGGCACTATCGGAAGCGACTACACGGGCGCAGCCTTCGCCGAAGCGCTGCGCGCCGCCGCACGCTGCGGCGATCCGGTCGTGCATCTTCACACCGGCGGCGGATCGGTCACGGACGGCGTGCTAATGATAACGGCGATGCAGCAGGCGGGACGCCCTACGACGGTAGTCGTCGAGGGTTTGGCCGCCTCTATGGGTGCCGTATTCATGCTTTCGGCAACGCGCATACGCATCGCGCGCAATGCTTTGATCATGGTACATGCGGCCTCGATCGACGGAGGCGGCAACCGTCGGGCGTTGGAGCAGCAGATCGAGACGCTGCACAAGGTGGACGACGTATTGCGCGCACAGTTCTACCGGCGGGGAATATCGCGCGCCACCGTCGACGGGTGGTTCGACGGTGCGGATCACTGGTTCACGGCCGACGAGGCGATAAAATGGGGCATCGCCGACGAACTTACGGATGCCGTCGCGACGGTTGCCGTCGCACGGGACGTCCGTCCGGCGGCCGTTTCGAAGATCACCGCCGCGCTGACGTACCGCGTGCCCTTCTCTGTTTCCTCGGCGGCGGGCAGCACGCGCAAGCGCTACGACGACTATACGCGCGACGAGCTGCTGGACATGAGCGAACGCGACCCGAAACGGTTCCGCGCGCTGCTCAACGAGAAGTACGACGGCGGAGCTGCCAGCGCGGACACGGCACCATGCCGCAAGCGCTACGACGACTATACGCGCGACGAGCTGCTGGACATGAGCGAACGCGACCCGAAGCGGTTCCGCGAACTGCTCAACGAGAAATACGACCAATAAAAAGCAACGGAAAATGAACGTCCGAGAGGTCATTTATGAGATCAGCGGAAAAGACCGCCTGACCCCGACGCTGGAAAAAATCGGCGTGCGGGGAGAAGCTACGAATAAGATTCTAACATCGTTAAACCGCGATACGTTTTCGTTGAAAAACAATATCCGTATGGCTGCGAGTGAAATACCTGGCCTTTCGCGCGGGTTGACCATGTTACGCAACCCCGCGATTGTCGCCGGAACAGCTATCGCCGGCACGGCAGTATTGTTGAGACAAGCCACGGATCAAGCGGCACGCTTCAACCACGAATTCCGCAACCTTGCAAACTTGAATCTGAGCAAGACCCGCTCCGAGCTGCAACAGTTGCGCGAGCAAGTCGTATCGACGGCCTACGCCGGCGGCTTCGACCTCTCGAAAACGAACTCGGCATTTTACGACGTGCAGTCCGTCACGGGATTGTCGGGCGCTGCGGCTGCACCTATGGTGCGGAAGGGTATGGAGTTCGCGCGACTGCTGGGCGCCGATCCTAACACATGGGTGCAGGGGTTGGCGCTCGCGCAGGCCAACTTCGGATTCTCGAACCGCGCGATCGACGATTTCCAATCCAAAGCCTACGCGACGCTCAAAGCCGGCAACATCACCTTCGACCAGATCGCGCAGCTTATCCCCCGCTTCGCGGGTGCTGCGGCATCTTCGGGGCAGGGTTACGAAGAGGCGCTGAAAATGTTTACGCTCTTCACCATGCGTTCGTCGTCGCGCGACGAGGCCGCGACGATGACGCAGGCGTTGTTCCGCGACCTGACGAATGCCGGAGTAATCAAGGGGTTCACGGCCGCCGGCGTGAAGATGTTCGACAAGAACGGCAATATACGGCCCGTGTCGACGCTGCTCGAAGAGCTGAGCGACCGTTTCGCAAAGGTTCGCGCATTGTCGGGCGACGCGGGCGTGGTCAAGCTCCGCAACCAGTTCGCGGGGTCGGAGGGGATCAACGCCTTGTTGAACACTGCCGCCGACCGCGCCGCGACATTCAAGGATCAACTGCGCAACTTCGCCGATTCGGAACTCGAACTGGGGCGCGCACGCGAGATCGCAAAAGACGACGCCGTGCTGCTTTCGGAGGAGCTGCGCAATAAACTCAATATTGCCGTTACGCAGTTGGGCGACGCATTGGTGCCGCTGAAATTGCGTTTGACCGAAACGGCGATCGGGGTCGTGAATTTCATGAACTCGATAGGAGGGAATAAACCGGCGATCGCCGCAGCCTACGACAACACGATATATTCGGGATATTCGGAGCGTTACAACGGGTTCCAAAACCTCACGGATGCGCAACGCGAATCTTTGCGCGCCGAGCTGCTGGCGGATCGGGAACGCTATTCGCAAACGAACCGCGCCGTGCAGATGTTGGCAGAATCGAAAGGGTTGAAAGCGATGATGTTCGCTCTCACGGGATTCGCGGCCCCCGGATTGATCGCATCGGCCAACGATGCCGCCTTCGGCAAGTCGGGAGCACTGGCGGCCGTAAACCGAATATACGGCGAAGTGTTCGGCGACGCGGGCGCCGCAACGCCCCTACTGGGCGGAGGCAAGACGGGCAGCACGGCCACCGACGCCGCGGCAATGCAGGCGGCACTCGCCGCCGCGGGTGGCGGGAGGCAGCAGAAAGTCGTCACCGTTACGATCGGCTCGCTCGTGGGCAATCAGTCGTTCAACACCTCGGTGCGTGAATCGCGCGACGACATCACCGCAGTAGTCGAGGAGGCGTTGTTGCGCGCGATCAACGGCGCCGAACAAATCGCAATAGGATAACCCCGAAAACCAGTCGAATATGGAACAGATCAACAAAGTAAACTACACGGGCGAGGGCGTGGAGGTGTGCTATACGCTCACGGAAAAAGGCTACGCGGAGGAGATTAAGGAGTACATCAAAGACGAGCCGCACGGGGACTTCCTCGCGGCGCTGCGCGCGTTGGGTGCGCATTTCGCGGTTCTGTCGGAGCTGCGGGGCATCCCTGCGGACTATATAAAGGGCCTTTCGGCATGGGATGCGGAGAAGGTCAGACAGAGCGCCGCGGGGCGCGTGAGCGTTACGACGGTTCGCATCAAGGAGGACGACACGGCGGGGCGCTGCGTCGTCCTTACGGGACGCCGGACGCTGGCGGCCGGCGGTGAACTGTCGTATAAGCTGCCGAAACTTACGCCGGCGTCGCCGTATGCCTACCTGCATCAGTTTACGCAGGACATCGAAGCGCTGCTGTCGGAGACGCGGGCCTACCTCTTCGACGGGAAACGCGCGGCCGTGCAGGGCGACCTGTTCGCGCCGGCCGAGACCACGGCCGACGACGCGACGGAGGGCCGGAGCACAAAAAATGCGAAAAAATAACGCCCTACGTGTACAACTTTCGAAAAAATGATTACATTTGTCACGTTCAAAGATTACACAAAGCGGATGAAAGCCGCCGCGTCGCGGCTGTTTTTGTCTGAATATACGACCCTTAGCGGTTCCGTACCCCCGTGCGGCACGTGTAATGCGTCCGCAATGCTTTGTGTAGCTTTGAACAGCGGGAAAGGCGGAGCCGCTTTTTTACTTCCGCCGCAACTGTTCAAAATACACAAAATGTTACGTTCATCACGGGCGACGACTGTCGCCCCGTCCCCTATGGCGGGACACCTGGACGCTGCGCGTTCTGCGGGCGTCGTCTATCAACTCCGTTACGGTTCTTACATCATCGACGAATTTGCGACGTCGTCGGAGGCTGTGCGCTATGCGGACTATCTTCCTGCGGGCCTCTACGAGGTGCGGCGGGTGCAGTGCGACGGCGAGTTCCGCGTCTTCGACCCTGCAACGGATTATCAACGCAAGTTCTACAACAAAGCAACGACCGGCCATGACACGCACGAATAATCGGGTAAAAACGGCGTCGGAGCTTACGGCGCTGGCGGGGCTGTCGTGCGGCGCTTCCGTGGTGCTGTCGTTCGAAGGCGTCGACTGGCAGGCGTTGCGCGGCAATACGTCGTACCCCTTCGAGACGTTGTGCTGTCAGGGGCGGCGGGGTTATACGTCCGTCGAGCTGTACAAGCTTCGAATCAAGATCGAGGAGCTTGCGCACGGCCGCTCGCGTGTAACGGCCTACACCTCGGACGGCCGTATGTGCGTAAGCTACCAGTATATGACCCTCGCGGATCGCAAGTTCATCGGCGCGTGCGTGCAGATGTGGTGCGCAGAAAGGGGGCAGGCATGAAACGGGGCCGAAAAAAGCAGGTCGTAGGCCGTTACAATGCCTCGGGCATGGTCTACACGACGACTACGGTCGCCGAGCCGCACGAGGTCTACCAGCTGCAAAGCCCCGACGGTCGCGTGCTGGGGACGTTGGCCGTCCGCTCGGATGCCGTTGCCGCCGTGTCGCAGCTCGCCGAGGCCGGATATACGGTGCGGGTGGTTCGCGTGCCGATCGAGCAGGCGCGCAGTGCCTCGGAACCGGCACCGCGGCCGCAGGTCGCAGAGGATGCCGACGCGGAGCTGCGGCGCGCCGCAGCGCGTAAAATGCCGCATTTGCTGGGGCGTCACGACGACAATGCGCCGTTGTACTCTGTCGTGGAGATATGCCGCCGCAGTCCGGCCCCCGCGCCGTTGTACGGCGTCGCGGCTTCCGGTACGAAAGGCTGCGGCACCGCCTCGACGCAGAAGCGGCAGAAGCCGACGCGCAAAACGACCCCTGCGCCGCATCGCGAGGCCGTAAGTCTGTCGGCGACTATCGAGATCAAGATACCGCGCCGCCGCCGGCTGTTCCGCTCGACGAGTGCCGCGGCGTGCGAACGCTATTTGTGCATCATGCGGGAAAAATACGGCAAGTTATGACGGAACGGATTTTAACGGAATCGCCGTGCAAAGAATGCCGCAGAGGCACGAAGCGGCGCACGGGAACGATCTACAAGGAACAGCAGCGCAACACGGGCCACCGCAGCAACAGCGGCGGCCGTCATTGCGGCGTGCAGTATGTTCGCGGCGTGGGCCGCGTAGTACGGTCGCGGTGGGTCGCGGAGATTTCGGTACACGGCAAGCGCTACCGGTTCCGCTCGACGAGTTACGACAATTGCCGCTGGTGGATCCGTATGATGGTTGAAAAATACGAAAACGATTAAACGCAAGACAATGAACTGTACGAAAAATACGGAAAAGACGAATGACAGCGCCGAGGGCTGCGACGCCACGACGCGCGACGCGCTTATTGCGTGGCTGCGTTCCACAAAACAAGAGTTGCGGAGGCTCAGCCGCGAAGTCGCACGAACGAACGAATGCACCGTGCGGATATTGGGGCAGCTGCACACAGCGGCGGAGCGCTCCGACGTCGTTTCGCAGTTGTCGCGGACGTTCTACACCGTCGAGCAGGCCGCCGAGCTGCTGAAACTCAACGCGGCGACGGTGCGGCGCTACTGCTGCACCGGTCGGATTCGCAAGGCGTGCCGCGTCGGCCGAAGCTACCGAATCCCCGCGGAGGCGTTGGAACTGTTCATGGAGTTGAACCCTAAACCCAGCGACAATGTTCCGGCATAAGGATCGGCGGCGCATGACGCACGCCACACGGGGCCTGTGCGACCGCACGGGAAAAGGATTCGACGCGGGGTGCTTTTTCGGCGCGGTGGGCAAATCGTTCGACACGCTCGACGAGTGGAAAAACGCACTCACGAAGGGGTATATCCTCCTAAGCAATCGGGCAATGGATTGTCCGGAGATACTGGACGAATCGATGCGCGATGCACTCTACACGATCGAAGTATCGATCGAAGCGATCATCGCGGCCGAGGAAAACGCCGCGACAGCAACAAAAACGACAAAACACACGAACAAATGACGACATTTCAAACAGAAGGGTTCACCGTCACGATCAATACCGGTTCTTGTCCGGTCGAAATTTGGCAGGACTTGCAAAAACAGTTATACGACCTGCTGTCTACCATACGCGAAGACAATATGCCGTCCCGCATCGACGCTATTATGCTCCTTTTGAACGAATTGCAGCCCGACGGGGAAACGGCAAGCCGTATGATACCGGAGAAAAGATCGACGGCAAAATGAAGTAAATAACCCTCAAAAATCACACGACAATGACAACATTTCAGAAAGACAGTTTCACAATCACGATACCGACGGGCGGCGATCCGGTCGAGAATTGGATGGATTTGATAAGCGAGATCGGCAGTATTTTTTCGATGCTCACGCCGGAAACCATGAATAGATGCGATGGTTTATACAACTTGGCGGTATTGCTGCAAGCGCTGGTGCCGGATTACGACACGGCGCAGCGGATGACGAAAGGTGCGGCCGCTGCGACGTCGACCGATGATGCCGCGACGCCGAAAACGCACACCCCGCCGCTGGGTGCGCTGTTGGACGATTTGCAGCGCCTCGGCGAGGAGAACGGCCGTTTGCGCGAACGTTTGCGGATTATGGAGGAGCAGGCGTCGACGACCGACGACGAGAAGAAACCGCGCACGGGCAGCAGCAAACGGGCCGCCTAAGCGCTGGGATAACGATACGGAGTTAACAACAATTCAATTATACGATTATGGCAACAGTTAAAGCAAAGGCGGGGGCGGATAGCGCGACCCCGAAACAAGGGTATCAATTTTCGGACGACGGTGCACAAGTCACGGCCTGGGATCAAGTAAACGCGATACGCACGGCATCCGACAAATGCGCGGAGCAGGTAGCCGCGGCGTGGCAGATCATGCACAGCAACGCACCGCAGATGACCTTCGGATCGTTCATCGAGCTTGTGACGAAGATAAACGGCAAGTTCCGCGGCCGGTGGGGTTCGTCGGATGCCAACGAACACCGCCGCGCGGTTCGTATGGCAGTCGTCGAAAGCCATAACCCCGACGGCGCGACCGTGGGCGGAATTAAAATCGACCTTCACAAGTTGGCCGAGCTGGCCGAACTGCCGTTCGTCGACGAAGCGATCGAGGCGATCGAGGCGATCGGGGAGAACCTCAGCGGCGGCGACGTCGTGGAGATCAGCGGATTCGTGCTCGACGACGACGGGCTGTCGGTCTCGTGGGACGATACGGCCGTTGTCGAGCGCTACACCGTGACGCTGACCGAATCGGAGATCGCGGCAAAATCGACGCTTACGACGTTGATTCCGACGCTCAACGCCCTACGGCCGTACTACGACCGCGTGCCGACAAGGTATATAAAGTCGCAGACTACGGAGTTCGACAAACCATTCGACCGCGGAATTTACATCCACGGCCTCGAATACGACGCTATCACGCAGACGTACAAGGTCGCCGCGCGGTTGTTCTACGAGGGTATCAACGGCCGCAGGTAGTATAAAGTCGCGGCGGGTTGCTGCGGGTGTGCAGAAAAGTTCGGGTTCGTTTGCGGTTGGTTCCGCAGCTCCCGCCCGACATTTATACTCCATTTAAACGGCGTTTCAAGAGAACGACCCAAACGATGATAGATCAAATAAGCATAAGAATCGACGCCACGCCGGAGCAGGTGCGGCAGCTCGTGCAGCGGCACCGCCTTACGAGCGTGGGGAACGAGGGTTCGCAGTGGGCCTACGTCAGCGGCGAACAGCGCAAGCTGACGGGAATAGTCTTAAAAATCGACAATACCGATGCCGTATACATCGAGTGCAGCCTCCACAAGCAGTACAACAGAATACGATACGGACAACTCAACAATTACGGGATATTCACCATGCAGCAGGCACGACAGACGCTAACGGAGCTATTGCCCGACGTGCTGGGCATGGATATTCGGCGTGCCGTGGTTCGAAAGGCCGAAATAGGTTTGACGATGACCATGCCGCACGACGCGGGCGAATACATCATGCGCATCGTTTCGGTCGGAGATAAGGAGTTGATCGAGGAACCGAGATACCGCGAGAATTTCCAAAAAGTAACGCGGCAGATCAACACGCGCCGAATATATAAAATCTACGACAAGACGGGCGAAAGCAGACAAAAGCGCCGCCGCGATATTCCGCATTCGCCGATGCTGAGAATCGAGACAAAAATAAACTTCGTGAAGGATCGGGGCGCATGGACGATGGGCCGATTTTTGGGGCAGTTGCCGACGCTGGCGATCCGCTTTCTCAAAGATTGGCAATCGGTCATTTTCATCGCCTTTTGCACCGAACAACGCCCGCACGACGAAGATCGATACGCTACGCTGTTGATGGCGTTGGGTGTCAAGCGCTTCAACGACATTACGCGCATCGAGCACAGCGACGGACGTATAACGGCCGACGAGAAGCAGCGACGCGACAGCTTCGCCGCACGTTGGAACGACCTACGCCGAAAGGAGTACGCACGCGGCATCCTCTCGATCCATGAGCGGGAGTATTTCGACGCGCTGAAAAGGAACTACAACGAGGCGATCGCAGACGGTGCCGCGAAAATCGTAAGCGGAAAAACCGCCGATGACATAAACGTACACAAACGAACATTGTGCGTACAAAAACGGCGCGCCGCTTTTTTCGGGCGCCGGAATTCAGTTACAACGGAAACAGTTGACAACGAGGATATAACGACGTCCGAAGAGGTGCAATAGGAACAACCCGAAAAATGACGGATAAAACGATGACGAAAACGCACGAAAACGCACGCAATACGCGCACGAACGGCGAGAGAACCCCCGCGAAACGACGCAGTGAGTTACAATCCGTAAGCACAGCACGCCGCAGCAGTGCGGAACGGCGTGCACATCGTCGGAATACGACCGCGGAAAGCGCGTCGGAGTTACGGATCGTAAGCAGAAAAAATGCCGATGACATAAACGCACACAAACGCACATTGTGCGTACAAAAACGGCGCGCCGCTTTTTTTGAGGCTCGAAATTAGATTACAGATCGATATACATATAACGCATTGAATTCCAACGCCGTCCGAATAGCTTCGGGCGGCGTTTTCGTTTGTCGGTTACAATCCGTAACGCACCCCGTCCCGAAAGGGGCCGAAAAAGCAAATCCGGCAGCTTGTTATAAGCCGCCGAAAAGAGCGCGAAGCGCTCGAAAGGCGGCCGGATGCTTACACTCCGAAAGGCACGGAAGGAAAGAACCCGCAGACCGAGAAGGAAAACGGCGCGTATAGTCGCCGGAATCGGTGAAGCATTGCCAGGCGTCGACGGGTGACGTCGACAAACTGCGACGGTCGCAGCGATCGCAGCACCTCGCATTCGACGAATGTCCTGCGTTGTCGAAAGAGACCGCACCAGCGTATGAAAACCTTCCACAGCGTCGAGAGCTGGGGTGCGCCGTCGGTGCGTGACACAGACAAAGAACACGACAAATGAAAACGACCCCGAAAACACCCGAAAGCGCCCCAAATTTCGACGATCGACGAACAGACGATAAACACGAGGGCTGAACGGACAAAAACCGAATTTCGGCCGAAAAATTCGGAAAAAGCGCCCGCCGCGACCGAATTTCGCGATTTTGTTTTTTCCGAATTCGGCTTGTGCGCGAAAAGGAGGGAACAAAAAGGATTTCAGATCGTTAAAACATGCCACCGAGGCGAGACAAACCGAATTTTTCCGAGTTTTTCCGGTGGTTTAGCGGCATTTTTCCGAATTTTCGCCCCGAAAACACCCGTTTTCACCGAGTTTTTACGAATTCGACCGCCGAAATTCGGGATCATTCGGCAAGGATGCCACAAAACAGCCCCAAAACACCGAGAAAACGGCCCGAATTTCGACGAAAGGAGGGGAAACGATCGGGACATCGACAAAAGAGGCGAACGAGAAAAAAGCACGGCGACGGCGACGAGCAAAAGCGCGAACGGAGGAGCCGGCAGAAGGTCGCACAAAATAGGGCCGAAAACACGTGAATAGTTCGTAAAGAAATACAATTTAGAGAAGTAAATCAGCGAGTTATACGAAAATGGGGACAAAAACGGGGGCAAAACGTCGAAAAAAAGGCCCGAAAGGCCCATTTTCGAGACCCGCGGAAAGGTCGTGCGGATCATCGCCGGCCATGCCTGCGAGCTGCGGCGCCTCGGCCGCTTCCGATCGAGCGACCACGCGACGGCCGGAACCGGCTCGCGCCAGCTGGGCGTGGGCGGATCATCGCCGGCCATGCCCGACAAGCTGCGGCGTCTCGGCTGCTCCCGATCGAGCGACCACGTGACGGCCGGAACAGGCTCGCATCTGCGGGGTGTGAGTGGATCATCACCGGCCATGCCTGCGAGCTGCGGCGTCTCGGCTGCTCCCGATCGATCGACCACGCGACGGCCGGAACCGGCTCGCATCTGCGGGGTGTGAGTGGATCATCGCCGGCCAAGTATCGAAATAACAACCTAAGACACACCGCTAACGAATACGGTTTGTGTCTATTTTTGTCCCCACTCGCGAGAAGGAATACATGCAAAATAATGAAATACAATAAATTAGAACGAAATAAAATATTTTCTTATCAAATGTAAAGCGCCGGACGGAATTTTACGGATAACTTTGCATCCGTAAAAGAATAAAACACGACGCGATGAACTGGATCATACTGATCGTGGCCGGCCTGTTCGAGACCGGCTTCGCATTCTGTCTGGGAAAGATGAAAGAGGCCACGGGAGCCGAATACTGCTGGTGGGGAGCAGGATTCCTGCTGTCGCTGGCGCTCAGCATGACGCTGCTGGCCAAGGCGACGCAATCGCTGCCGATCGGCACGGCCTATCCGGTGTGGACGGGCATCGGCGCCGTGGGAACGGTGCTGGCGGGAATTCTGTTCCTGAACGAACCGGCGACCTTCCCGCGGATCTTCTTCCTGCTGCTGCTCATCGGCGCTATCGTCGGGTTGAAACTCGTCGGCGAACCCCATTAGCCTTCCGCGAATCCCCTCCGGCGCAGCGGCGGCTAATAGCGGAGCAGATTGGCTCTGCGCACCGCATCGGCCGAACGGCGGGTGGCGACGCCCAGCCACAGCCGGTCGCCCTTGCGTTTGATCCCCTCGGCCTCAGCATACCCCGTATCGGTCAGCCCCAGCACACGAAGTCCTTCGAGATCGGAGTAGGCCCCGACGGGAAGACGCCAATGGACGATCCCGCCGTCGAGCGTGGTGACGGTGATGCGTGCATCGGAGGGGCCGTTGGCCGGTTTGTTGCCGTTGCCGGCCCCTTCGAAGAGATAACAGCAGCGGCCGTCGACGTCGAAGCCCTGGAAGGGATAACTGCAAAAGTCGCGGGCGGTATCCTCGCCGTGCGGCATCAGAAAGCCGCCTACCGGTGTGAGCCGACGCAAATCCCGACAGCGGATCGCCCGCTCTTCGGTACGCTCGCACTCGCCCGACCGTTCGCCGCCCCACGTCCGCACGACGCGGAGCACCGTGTCGGGCAGCGCCAACGCCTCCGAGAGGCGGAAGTGGCGGAAGCCGTGCGTTCCGTCCGCCTTGCGGTAGGAGATCGAGAGCAGGTCGTGCGCCCGATCGACGGCCGGCAGCAGGTTGAAACACCCGTCGTCGAAATAGAAAGTCTCGCCGCCGTCGTGGTCGCAGCACGAGCCGGCACGGAACGGAACGCGCGACACGGTGCACGACTGCCAGTACTCCCCTCCGACGCGCGTGGCATTGCTGTCGATCCAGACGTAGCGGGTGCCGCCGCACTCCTCGACGGCGATGTTGGCGCCGTGCCCGAAGTAGCGGAGCGTCATGCGGGGCATCGTGTCGCAGCCGGGCCGCACCTCGAAGACGTAAACCTCGTGGGAGCGAGTCCGGCCGGGAACGTGGTTCTCGAATGCCCCCAACTGCGAGATGTAGATAGTAGAATCGGACACGACGTCGAACGACTGCATCACCCGCCGCGGGGCGAGCAGTTCGAGGTCGCGCAGCACGACGAGCGTGTCGTCGAGCGGCCGCGCCAGTCGTTCGGGCAGGCTGCGCACGAAACCGGACACGGCGGTCTGCGCCGCAGCGGGGCGCACGGCGGCCGACAGGCAGAGGAGGAGGAGAAGAAGTCGTTTCATTGCGGGAAATCGGATCGATCCGATTGACAAAAATAGCATAATCATCCGAACCCGCCGCCGTTTCGAGCGAAAAAGTTTCGAATTTTCCCGCACGAAACCGGCTTATACCCCGCACTGCCAAAAGGCTGCGACAAAAGCATCCAGCCGAAGAACGGCTGACGTCTGCGCCTACAACGCTACGCGGACGAACTCGCGCCCGCGTTTTTCGACGGCGCAGCCGCCGCCCGTTCCTCTTCCCGATTTTTGGCAAGGCGGAGACAGTTGCGCGTTACGCGCAACCATGATTATTTGCAGGTGCCGCACATGGCAGGCCGGAGGCCTGCGGGATCGCACTGCGAAAATAGCGGAAAGAGTGACGACAGCAGCGCGAACGCCCGGAGCGATCGTGCGCTGCGCGCAACCCTAAATTCTCTGCTTGCCAAACTTTTTCGTATTTTCGACTGCTCCTCGGATACTCCCGCTCGGCAAATTGCAAACAACGTTTGCATTTGCCCTCGCTTTTTCGTATCTTTGCCCGCCAAAGCGAGTGAAAACAAGCAAATAAATATACGTTATGGAGATCAAAAGAACACAGAAAGAGGAGCAGACCTCGTTGATTTCGGTCAAGGTCGGCGAAAAGGACTACGGCGAAGCCGTCGAGAAATCGCTGCGCGACTACCGCCGCAAGGCCAACATTCCGGGCTTCCGCCCCGGCATGGTGCCGATGGGAATCATCAAAAAGATGTACGGCAAGGGCGTAGTGGCCGAGCAGTCGTACCGCACGGCGTCGAACGCCGTCTTCGAGTACCTCCAAAAGGAGAACATCGACTATCTGGGCGACGTGATTCCCGCCGAGGAGCAGGGTGCTTTCGATTTCGATAACGACACCGAGTTCGAGTATATGTTCGAGATCGGCGAGGCGCCCAAGATCGACCTCGCTCTTTCGGCCAAGGACAAGGTGACCTATCACCGCATCAAGATCGACAAGCAGATGCACGACAACTACCGCTCGAATTTCCTGCGCCGTTACGGCCGGCTGGTGGACGTCGAGAAGGTCGCCGACGACGAGGCGCTGACCGTCACGCTCGACAACGGCGAACTGCGCGTCGAGGATGCCTACGTGGGGCTGATCTCGATGAACGACGAGGAACGCAAGCCCTTCAAGGGCAAGAAGGTCGGCGCCAAGATGAAGGTCGACATCAACGAGCTCTACAAGAATCCCGCGCAGCGTGCCGCGGCCTTGCAGCTCAAAGAGAACGAACTGGCGGAGGTGAAGCCCGAATTCTCGCTCGAAATCACCAAGATCCGCAAATTCGCCGATCCCGAGCTGAACGAGGAGTTCTTCAAGACCGCCTTCCCGCAGGGCAACGTCACGGACGAAGCCGGACTGGACGCCTTCGTCGACGCCGAGATCGGGAAGGAACTGTCGCGCGAGAGCGATTACCTCTTCACGCTTCAATTGCGCGACTTCCTGCTGAAAAAAGCCGACTTGAAGATGCCCGCCGCCTTCCTCAAACGCTGGCTCTACGTCATCAACGAGGAGAAGTTCTCGAAAGAGGAGATCGAAAAGGACTTCGACCAGTTCCTCAAAATGTTCTCGTGGAACTACATTCAGAAGCACTTCATCAAGGAGGACAACCTCACCGTAACGGCCGACGAGGCGCTCGCCGAAGCGAAGGCTTTCGCCGCCGCACAGTTCGCGCAGTACGGAATGCCGGCCGCACCGGACGAGATGCTCGAAAACTTCGCCAAGCAGCAGATTCTCGCCAACAAGGAGCAGTCGCAGAAGATCTACGAGAAACTCTACGAAACGAAGGTGGTCGAGGATGTGAAGGGCAAGATCAAGGTGACCGAAAAGGCCGTTTCCGCCGACGAATTCGCAAAACTGGCCAAGGAGATATAGTCCGGAGTACGCGGTTTTCGGAAAAATGATTAACTTTGGACTCTGCGGGCGTGATGTTTGCAGAGTCCTTCTTTTGATCCGTCGCCGGCCCGCGGCGGTGCGGACTGCGGGAAAAGCCCGGCGAACAACGATGTAAAACCATATTAAACGTACAGTCATGTCTTCCGAATTCGAAAAATACGCCGTCAAGCATTGCGGCATCAGCAGCCTCCGGCTGCACGATTTCCGATCCGTCATCTCCGACTACGTGTCGCCCACGATCATCGAGGAGCGCCAGTTGAACGTCGCCACGATGGACGTCTTCTCCCGCCTGATGATGGACCGCATCATCTTCCTCGGGGCGCCGATCTACGACGATGCGGCCAACATCATCCAGGCGCAGCTGCTCTTCCTGGAATCGGCCGATCCGGAGAAGGACATCCAGCTCTACATCAATTCGCCGGGCGGATCGGTTTCGGCCGGTCTGGGCATCTACGACACGATGCAGCTGGTGAACTGCGACGTGGCGACGATCTGCACGGGGCTGGCCGCCTCGATGGGCGCAGTGCTGCTCACGGCCGGTACGGCGGGCAAGCGTTCGGCGCTGCCGCATTCGCGCGTGATGATCCACCAGCCGCTGGGAGGCGCGCAGGGACAGGCGTCGGACATCGAGATCACGGCCCGCGAAATCCTGCGCACGAAGCGCGAACTGTACGAAATTCTCGCCTCGCACGCCGGCGTGCCGATCAAGAAGATCGAAAAGGACGCCGACCGCGACTACT
>ERZ840517.160-NODE-160-length-94210-cov-7.675864_pt1 | contig 94210 bp, 86 predicted proteins | sample MGYA00519876_ERZ840517 | MGnify/ENA primary metagenome ERZ840517 (study PRJEB31850, sample SAMEA3708882) | human gut metagenome | biome: human gut; feature: human-associated habitat; material: faeces | place: China | collected 2014 ... | reverse complement strand
GTGACCGCCGCATGACCATCATGACCACCACGTTCATCCCCTGCGGCGCCAAGGTGCCCTTTATCGCCATGATCGCCGGCGCCATCTTCGGCGGCAGCGCGTGGGTGTCCACCTCCGCTTACTTCATCGGTATGGCCGCCATCGTGATCTCCGGCATCATGCTGAAGAAGACCAAGATGTTCGCCGGTGACCCCGCTCCCTTCGTCATGGAGCTGCCCGCCTACCACTGGCCCACGCTGGGCAACGTTCTGCGTTCCATGTGGGAGCGCGGCTGGTCCTTCATCAAGAAGGCCGGCACCATCATCCTGCTGTCCACCATCTTCGTGTGGTTCACCAGCTACTTCGGCTGGGTGGACGGCACCTTCCAGATGCTGTCTGACGAGCAGATCGACTGCTCCATCCTGGCGGCCATCGGCGGCGCTATCGACTGGATCTTTGCACCCCTTGGCTGGGGCAACTGGCAGGCGGTTGTCGCCTCCATCACCGGCCTGGTGGCCAAGGAGAACATCGTGGGCACCCTGGGCGTCCTGTACGGCGGCGGCGACGGCAGCGTCTACGACGCTATGGCTGCGGCTTTCACCGGTATCACCGCTTACAGCTTCCTGGTGTTCAACCTGCTGTGCGCTCCCTGCTTCGCTGCCATCGGCGCCATCAAGCGCGAGATGAACAGCCGCAAGTGGACCTGGTTCGCCATCGGCTATCAGTGCGTGTTCGCCTATGTGATCGCGCTGATGATCAACCAGTTCGGCGGCCTGTTCACCGGCAATGCCAACATCCTGGGCGTCATCGTGGCGGTGATCCTGCTGGCCGGCATCATCTATATGCTGTGCAAGCCCTATAAGGAAGCCACCAAGCTGTCCGTGAAGTAAACTGTCCCCGTAATTACCCTCTTACCCCATAGAAAGGAGTGAACTTCCATGCTGCAATGGCTGTCAGCAAACCTGGGCACGATCCTCATCAGTGCCGCCTTACTTGTCGTTGTGATCCTCATCATCCGCTACCTGCTGCGCCAGAAGAAGGCGGGAAAGTCCTCCTGCGGTGCCGGCTGCGCCCACTGCGCCATGCACGGCCAGTGTCACAGCCAGAACTGCAAGCACTGAATAGAGCAGGGGGGAGGCATCGCCAGTGCCTCCCCCTGCGTCTAAAAGGAGATGTCACCATGACAGAAACGATCCTGAAGGTGGACGGCATGGCCTGCGGTATGTGTGAAAGCCACATCAACGACACCGTCCGAAACAAGTTCTCCGTCCAGAAGGTCACGTCCTCCCACACCAAGGGCGAGACGGTGATCCTCTCGGAGCAGCCCCTGGACCAGCAGGCGCTGCGTGACGCCATCGCCGCCACCGGCTACACGGTCACAGCGATGGACACCCATCCCTACGAGAAAAAGGGCCTCTTTTCCTTCCACAGAAAGTGACCCGTCAAAGAAGCGCCCTCCCCAGGCGCTTTTTTGAAAACCGATAGTTAAATTACTCTAACTAAAGTTAGAAGAAGCTAACCGCGTATCATCCGGAAGAAACGAGCAAAAATACCGTCGAGCAATGTTCGGCGGCACGGAACAGAAAGGAAGTGCGATATGAGCGTCGTGATCTTAGGCGGCAACGAGTGCATGGAGCGTCGTTACAAGGACCTGTGTCAGTCCTACAAATGCTCCGCCAAGGTGTTCACCAAGCCCTCCGGCGGCCTGAAAAACAAGCTGGGCAGTCCGGACCTGATGATCTTCTTCACCTCCACCATGTCCCACAAGCTGGTGCAGAGCGCTCTCAGCGAGCTGAAGGGCACGCCGACCCGTATCGAGCGCTGCCATACCAGCTCTCTGTCCGCCCTGCGGAGCATTTTGGAAAAACACGCCGGTTAAGGAGGAACCCTTATGTCCGAAGAAATGGTCGTACGTCAGTGCGCCCCCACTCTGGCCGGTATCAAGGCCGGCAGTCTCTTCCCCTGTCCCTGCACGGACCGGGATGCACTGCTGGACGAGGTGCGGCAGCTGAACCGCCGCCTCTCGCCCAAGGGCCTGTGTCTGCTGCCCCTCCGCTTTACCGAGGGCAGCGCCCTGCTGTACCTCTACCGCCCCGCCACTCTCCGCCGCGATCTCAGCGACGATCTGGCCCGCCGCCTGCTGGCGGAGGCCGGCTATGACGGCGGCAGCTGCGGCCGCTGTGTGGCCACGCTGATCCGCCGCTTCCGTCAGGGTGCGGACTTCCCCCATGAGATCGGCCTCTTCCTCAGCTACCCTCCTGAGGACGTCAAGGGCTTCGTGGACAACCGTGCCCGCAGCTACAAGTGCGCGGGGCTGTGGAAGGTGTACAGCGACGAGGCCCGGGCCCGGCGGCTCTTCACCCGGTTCAAGCGCTGCACGGACACATACTGCAAGCTCTGGCAGGCCGGCGCGACGATCGATCAGCTGGCTGTGGCGGGGTAACGATCGAAAGGAGAAACGACAATGAAAAAGACTGCTGTGATCTATTGGAGCGGCACCGGCAACACCGAGGCCATGGCCAATGCCGTGCTGGAGGGCATGACCGCCGCCGGCGCGGATGCCAAGCTGCTGACGGTGGACCAGGTGAACACCGCCGAGCTGAACGGCTATGCCGCCATTGCCTTCGGCTGCCCGGCCATGGGCAGCGAGGTGCTGGAGGAGATGGAGTTCCAGCCCATGTTCGACGCCTGCAAGAACTGCCTGGGCGGCAAGGCCGTGGCCCTGTTCGGCTCCTACGGCTGGGGCGACGGCGAGTGGATGCGCTCCTGGGAAAAGGACTGCGCCGATGCCGGCGTGAACCTGGTCTGCGACAGCGTGATCTGCTGCGAGGCCCCGGATGACACCGCCCTGGATGCCCTGCGCGCCATGGGCAAGACCCTGGCGGAATGACCGCCGTTACGTTCCTGCGCCGCCGTCTGCGGCAGCGCGGGCAGACGCTGCTGCCGCTGCTGGCCGCCCTCTCCGCCGCAGCGGTGGTATACAGATGAAAAGCACCCCTCAGGCCAGGCGGCCTGAGGGGCGCTTTTTTTACAGCCATTTCTTGTGCCTGAAGAACCACAGCAGTCCTGCCACCAGCAGTATGCTGGCGGCGATGATCACGGGATAGCCCCACTCCGACTGCAACTCCGGCATATTTACGAAGTTCATGCCGAACCAGCCGGTGATCAGCGTCAGCGGCAGGAACAGCACCGTCACAATGGTGAATACCCGCATCAGGTCGTTCTGCTGGATGGCCAGCTGGCTCTGATAGGCCTCCCGCAGCTGGGCCACCAGCTCCTGCAGCGCGCATACCTTTTGCAGATACCGGCCCGTCCGCCGCCCCAGCACCTCCAGCCGCGCCAGAATGTTGGCTTCGATCAGCCCGTTATCGTTGTCGCACATCTCATCGAAGATGGCGTCCAGCTGCTCATAGTACCGCTTCAGGTGCAGCAGCTCCCGCCGCCACGCGGCGATGCGCCGGGGCGCGTCGTCCTTGGCCTTGCCCTCCAGTATGGCGCTCTCGCCGCCGTTGATCTGGGCCTCCAGCTTTTCCAGATACGCCATGTCGCCCTTGAACAGCCCCGCAAAAAACCGGTACAGCAGCTGCTGGTCATTCAGCGGTCCGCCTGCGGTCAGCGTGTCCACCGCACCCTGCACATACTGCTGTGCCGCCTCGTTCCGGCAGAAGAAAAACAGGTCCTCCCGGTCGATGTATACCAGCACCTTGCCGCTTTTCCCCGCCTTCCGCACATCGTACCAGTCAAAGGCCAGCAGGTCGAAGTCGGCAAAGGCCTCAAAGCTCTCCGTCTGCAATTCACCCACATATTGAAATACGGCGGCGTCCATACGCTCCGCCACCCGGTCCATATCCTTCCACAGCAGCACGCTCCGCATATTGCCACCGTCCTTTCTCCTGCAGTATACCCCACCGCGTCCCCTTCGTCAAGTTGACTTTCCCGCGGCGGACTGGTACAATAGAGCCAGCGCAGCACCATTCTGAAACAAAGGAAGTGGTTTTATGCAGTTGACACCCCAGCAGCAGGCCCTGCTGGACGGCGCCCAGGGCGAGACCATGGCCAAGGTGGTCAAGACGCTGGTCATGTACGGCGATACCTTCGGCGCCCAGCGTATGGTCCCCGTTACCAGTGAGTACGGCCACACCGTCATCTCCTTCGGCCTGGCGGTGATGAAGCCGGTCTACGACCTGTACGACCGTCTTATCGAGTCCGGCCTTACCAGCGGTCAGAAATTCACTGCTGACCCCCTGCCCCTGGATAAGCACGTCCCCACCAGTCTGTTGGAGGACATCGTCTTCCGCAAGATCATGTACACCCAGCAGGACCGGTATGAGCAGCAGCTGAAAAAGCTGGGCATCACCGCCGATAACGCCTATACCTGTACCTGCTATCTGGATCAGGTGGGCAACACCCCCAAACAGGGTGATATCCTCAGCTGGGCGGAGTCCTCCGCCGTGGTCTACGCCAACTCCGTCCTGGGCGCCCGCTGCAACCGCAACAGCGGTATGCTGGAGCTCATGGGCAGCATCGCCGGCTTCGTGCCGGAGTTCGGCCTGCTCACCGACGAGGGCCGCAAGGCCCATTGGCTGGTGGAGGTCAAATGCACCCGCCGGCCCGAGGCCCAGCTTCTCGGCTCCGCCATCGGCATGAAGGTCATGGAGGACGTGCCCTACGTCCGGGGACTGGACAAGTGGCTGGGCACGGAACTGAACGACGAGAACCGCGCCTACCTCAAGGACTTCGGCGCGGCCACCGCCTCCAACGGCGCCGTGGGCCTGTACCATGTGGAGCACCTGACCCCCGAGGCAAAACAGCAGGGCGAGGCCCTGCTGCGGGAGGGCTATCGGACCTACATCATCGATGATGCCGAGCTGGAGCGCGTGAAGCGCAGCTATCCCGTCATCTGGAAGGACCCTGCCGCCGCGCCGCAGCTGTGCTTCGTGGGCTGTCCTCACCTGACGCTGGAGCAGCTGAAGGACTGGACGGCGAAGCTCACCGACGCCCTGCGGGCGCAGAACCGCCTGCAGGTGGCCGTTCCCACCGTGTTCACCGCCGCCCCGGCGGTGCTGGACGCCTTCAAGGACACCGTGGAGGGCTACAAGCTGCAAAGCATGGGCGTGATCCTCAGCTACATCTGCCCGCTGATGTACATGAACAACCCCCTCTGCAAGAAGAAGGCGGTCATCACCAACTCCAATAAGCTCCGCACCTACACCAGCGCCCGGTATTATACCGACGCGGAGATACTGGACATCCTCACCGGAAAGGAGGGACGCTGATATGCAGCAGTTCAAGGGCCGCGTGGTGGTCCCCGGCACCTGCACCGCCGAAGCGCTGGTCAGCCATGGCGGCTTCAACACCCTGGCCAGCTACCAGATGGCCATGATGTTCGGCGACAAGCAGGTCAAGTGCGGCGACCAGAATAACCCCGACATCTACAAAAAGCCCATGATCGGCAAGGCCCTCTGCCTGCCCCAGACCATCGGCTCCACCACCGGCGGCATGGTGCTGTTCACGGTGTGCTCCCACGGCAAGCAGCCCGCCTGTATGCTCTTCTCCCTGCCCATCGACTCTCTGGCCGCCTCCGGCGCCATTCTGGGCGATGTCTGGACCGACAGCAAAATGCCCGTGGTGGACTCCCTGGGCGACGAATTTTTGCAATATGTGCAGACCGGCATGACCGTCACCGTGGGTGACGACGGCCTGGTCACCGTGGAGGACTGACATGGACGATATCTACACCAAAAAGCCCGAGGAGTGCGCCTACTCCTTCACCCAGCACACCGCCTGCGAGTTCTTCCCCTGCCACAAGACCGGCCACCCGGAGGATTTCAACTGCCTGTTCTGCTACTGCCCGCTGTATACCCTGGGCAGCAAGTGCGGCGGCAACTTCAGGTACCTGGAAAACGGCGTCAAGGACTGCTCCGACTGCCTGCTGCCCCATGGTCGTGGCAGCTACAGCTACATCAAGTCCAAGTACCCGGAACTCATGGAGCTGGCCAAGAAAAACCGATAAGAAAAGAGACGGCTCACGCCGTCTCTTTTTTCATCATTATTCCAGCAGCAGCAGCTCGTGGTCGCCCTTGTTGCATTCGTAGCGCATCTCATAGCGTACCGGCTTGCCGGAATAGCCCTGAGCGCCCGTCTCCCGGACCAGATCCACGCCCAGCGTGCCCGCCTGCAGCGGAACGACGGTCCCGTCCGCGAAGGTGATCTCCGTCAGGAAGCGCATATTCGTCTGGTCGGCCTCGCCGGTCAGCATCAGCTGTGTCTGCAATTCCGCGTAATACGCCCGCACGTTGGCCATGTCGGCGGCCACCTTGGCCTTGTGCAGGCTGCCGTTGAACACAGGGATGGCAATAGCCGCCAGCACAGCGATGATCGCCACCACGATCAGCATTTCCATCAATGTAAAGCCGCGGTTCCGTTTCATAGTCTATACCCTCCGGAATCGTTTTTTTGATAAGGTTTCCACATTATACCCTACCGACGCCCGGATTGCAACCCTATTTTCCCGTCACTACCTCCGCAAATCCCTCTCCGAACACCCGCACGGCCTTCAGCGCCTCGTCCAGCGAGTTCCCCGCCGCGCCGATCTCCACCAGCAGGCTCCCGGGCGTGAAGTACTCATTGTAGTCCGAATTCCGCAGCGTCAGCGGCCGCATCAGCGTGGGATAGCGCTCCGTCAGGTGCTGCTGCACCGCCACGGCGAATTTCAGGTTCTCCTGCCAGCCCTCCCAGCTGCTGCCCATCACCAGGCTCACCTGCGCGCAGTCCGGGTCCTCCCGCGTTACCACCTTGTACTGGTGCCCGGCCTTGTCCTCCAGCGCGTCCCGGTGCACATCCAGAATGAACCCGATGCTGGGGTACTTCTCCATATACGCCTCGATGGCGTCCTCCGCCCGGTAGTACGCCCCGTTGTACTCCGGGTCGTCATACAGCGCCCGGTCGTGCAGAACCGATATCCCGTAGCCCGACAGCACCCGCGCCAGCTCGTCGCCCACCCGTATCACGCTCACGCTGGCATCCGCCGTCCGAAAGCTCCCCGTGTCCTTGTATTCCTCCCCCGGCGGCATGGTGTACGCCTCGCTGCCGTGGGTGTGGACGATTAGCACCTGCGGCGCGTCCTCGCCCAGCGCCGCCGCGAACGTCCCGTCAAACACGATGCCCTCCACCGTCTGCCGCGAGCTGTTCTTGATGAACACGTCCCCCACCCGGGTGTACCCGTTCTCATCCGCCGCCACCACCGACAGCGGCCTCGATTCCCCCTGCCCGCCGGTGTTCTCCGTCTGTTCCGTTGTTGGGCCCTCCGGTATTTCCGCCGGGGCGGGGGAGGGCGTCTCCTCCGCGTTCCGGGGCGTCTCTGCCTGCGTCACCTGCGTCTCCGCTGCCAGCAGCATCGGCGACTGCCGCAGCACCGTCAGCACCGGCAGCGGCAGCGAGTCCGCCGCCCACAGGTCCCCCAGCTCCCACTGTACCAGCCGCTGCGCCAGCGAGCTGTCCCGCACCGCCTGTGCCGCCGCCCGCAGGTCCTGGCTCCCCGCGCACACCGCCGCCAGCCACAGCACGAACGCCCCGCACACCGCCGCCGCGCCCCGCCGCCATTTCACAAGCCCCACCGCCTTTCAGACAAGCCTATGTCCGGACAAGCAAAAAAATACCCACCATAACTTCCTCTAATGCCTCCCACACCGATTTTTTATGCCAACATCTGGATATTCCCGTTGCCTTTCGCGATACTTTCTGGTAAGATGGTCGTACAACAGAGCCTGCGCGCCGCAAAACTTTCCCAACAAGAAATTTTGCGGCACACAGGCCCGGGAGAGAAATATGTGAGCCATAGAAGGAGGAACCGCCATGAAGAGACGACTGCTCCCCATCCTGATGACCCTGGTATTGGTATGCGCGCTGCCCATATGGGCAGCTTTTGTTACATCGGGGGATGTAACAAATCCCCTGGTGTGCACCGCCGGCGCGACGTCGTCGGAAGAAAGTGCCGTAGAAAAGCTGAAACTTGCCATATCCAGGGGCGTAGATGCCCAGCTGACAGAGGATATCGAGATCACCCAAACTCTGTATGTTGAGAGATCTATGACCATCGACCTGAACGGCCATGTGCTCAAGATGACCGGTGACGGCAGTGTGCTCCGGGTGGAGGAAGGCCCGCACCCTGTGACCCTGACCATCACGGACAGCCGTCCCCAAAATCCGCATGGATCCTATGCGGGTTTGCCCGCTGGCGGTGTCATTACCGGCGGAAAGGGACCATATGTGACGGGAATTCACTATGTTGGAGGAGGCGTATTCCTGGAGAAAGATACAACGCTGAAGCTGGAGGGCGGCACGCTTACCGGAAACAGCGGCAGTAGCATCTATATCGATGGTGCGACCTTCGTAATGTCCGGTGGCACGATCACCGGAGAAGCTGTCGGCGTACATAATAATGTGGGGACCTTCACAATGACCGGCGGCCGCATCACCGGGTGCAGTGACAGGGGCGTATATGTGTACAATGGGAATATGACCATGTCCGGCACGGCGTATATCGGTGAAAATCCGAATGCCAGAAGAGAAGATATTTACGTATATGAGTCGGACCATAAACATACCGACTTGTCCGTTACCGGCGGTACCATTGCGGGAAAGGTGCGTATCGTATTCCTCGAGAGCTTAGGTCCGACAAAGGAGGACTTGAAAGCGGCGGCCAATTCCGTTGTGAAAGAGCAGGGGGTGTTTGACGGGCATATCAAAGTGGAAAAAGGTACCAGCGGCACTTGCGTGGACTACAACAGCGTCAATTTTATTGACGAGGTCGCCAAGACAAGGACCTTCCAGCTTATTTTTATGAAAGGGGACAAAAGGGCCAGAAAACCGGATGATCCTGCCACAGTGAATGGCCAGGAATTTATGTACTGGGCGAAAGAGGGCGCTTCCGAAGCGTGGGATTTTAACACCGTAATAGAAGTGCCGCTGACGCTGTATGCCGTGCGGACCCCGGCCTCCGGCGGCTATTACTACTACCCCACAACTGACACCAAGACCGACGACACCAAGGGCAGCCCCAAGACCGCCGACCCCGGCGTAGCCCTCTACGCCGCCCTGTCGATCCTGTCCCTCACCGGCTTGACCTGCACCGGCAGAAAGAAATTCTGAGCACATAAAAAATGAGCACCCGGAGGGGTGCTCATTTTTTTATGCCTGAAACCAGCTCCACGGCGGCTCCTGCGGCGGCGCCAGCTCAAACGCCATGGCCTTTCCCGTCTCCGGGTGCCGGAACGCCAATCCTGCCGACCACAGCGCGATGGGTGTGTCTGCGTCCGCCGCGTCCCCGTACCGCCGGTCGCCCACCAGCGGCATCCCCCGTGACGCGAACTGCACCCGTATCTGGTGCGTTCGCCCCGTCAGCAGTCGGACCCGCACCAGCGCGCATCCCGCCCGCCGGTCCAGCACCCGGTACCGCAGCCGCGCCTCCCGCACGTCCTTTCCCGGCCCCTCGGCCACATAGGTCATCCGCCGCGCCTTGTCCCGGCCCAGCAGGTCCGTCAGCTCTCCCTCGTCCGCCTCCGGCGTTCCCCGCACCACCGCCAGATACGTTTTCTCGAATTCCCCCTCCCGTATCTGCCGTGACAGCTCCCCGGCGGCGTAGGCGCTCCGTGCGAACACCATCAGCCCTGCTACCGGCGCGTCCAGCCGGTGTACCGTCCGTATGCACGCGGTGTGCAGCGTCTGCCGCAGCAGCTCCGGCATACCGTTCCGCACGTCAGTGGAGATCACGCCCGCGGGCTTTACCGCCACCACGATCCGCTTATCCTCATACACGATATCCATGATGCGCCCCTTCCGTACCTGTTTTTGCCGTGCCTGACATATAGCTTACATGTCCCTATAACATCCTCTGCACTAAGGTATCATAAGCGAACAAGAAAAGTAAAGTAAAAGTGACACAAAAAGCAAGAAAAAAATACTTGACAGGACGGGTCTAATGCGTTAGACTAAAAACAGGTCTACTACATTCGACCAAGGAGGAAAACCCTGTGGAAACACCGAAAATTTTTGACAGCGAACTGCGCTTCTGCGAGATACTGTGGTCCCATGAGCCTATAAAGAGCAGTGAGCTGGTCCGCCTGTGCGCCGAGGAGCTGGGCTGGAAAAAATCCACCACCTACACCGTGATCAAGCGTCTCGCCGAGCGCGGCGTGGTGCACACGGAGAACGCCGTGGTCACGTCGCTGGTACAGCGGGAGGACGTGCAGCGCGCGGAGAGCCGCGCCTTTATAGCCCACAACTTCCACGGAAGTTTGCCGGCATTTCTGACGGCTTTCATGGGAAATTCAAAACTTTCCAAAGAGGATGCCGATGTGCTCCACGCCATGATCGACCGCTTCGAGCAGAAGAATTCCGGACGTAACTGAACCGCGCTGCGGCATACGATGTTATGCCCTGCGCCATAAAGGAGAAGAAAATGAATAGCCTCTTTACCTCCGTATTGGAAATTTCCTGGCAGGCGGGCCTCATCGCGCTGGCGGTGATAGCGGTGCGGCCGCTGCTGCGCCGTGCGCCCCGCCGCGCCGTGTGTATGCTGTGGCTGCTGGTAGCCCTGCGGCTGCTGCTTCCCGTCCGATTGACAGTAGAGAGCCCCGTCAGTCTCCAGCAGCCCGAAAGCCCGCCCATCCAGGCCTATCAGGAGCTTCGCCAGCAGGAAAAGGTCTATGTTTCCACCCCGCCGGAGCAGCGCCCGGAAATGGCGGGACCCGCTGCGGCACAAGGCTTTGCGCTGCTGGATCAGCTGCCCGCCATCTGGCTGACGGGCGTAGGCTGCATGGCGCTGTACATGGCCCTCAGCCTGCTGCGTATGCGCTGGCGGCGCCGCGCCGCCCCCCGCATACAGGACAATGTCTATCGCTGCACCGACTGGTCCACGCCCTTCGTGCTGGGCGTGCTCGCTCCCCGCATTTATGTGCCGGAAACCGTGTCGGAGCAGGACTTTCCCCAGGTGCTCGCCCACGAAAGGTGCCATATCCGCCGCTGGGACCATGTGTGGAAACCGTTGGCATTTCTGCTGCTGGCGGTCAACTGGTTCAACCCGGTCCTCTGGGCGGCGTATGTCCTGCTGGGCCGCGACATGGAGCGCGCCTGTGATGAAATGGTGTTGAAAAACGCCACGCCCGCCCAGCGGGCCGCATACTCCCGCGCACTGGTGGCCTGCGCCGCCCAGCCGAAAATGGCGGCGGTGTGCCCGCTGGCTTTTGGCGAAGTGGCTGTGAAAGAAAGGGTGAAGAACGTGCTCAACTATAAGAAGCCCGCCCTCTGGGCTGTCATCCTGCTGGTCGTCGCGGCGGCCATCATCGGCGTGTGCCTGCTGACGAAGCCCGCCGGAAAGGACGCCGGAGTGCCGGACGCGGAGACGCTGTACGCCCTGCGGGCGGAGTATATCGGTGACAATGCCGCCGTGGGCGCGATACTGGACGCGCTGGGCTTCCGGGCGGCCGGCGCTGCCGGCGATGGTCAGGCGTATACCTACTCCTTTGAGGTCGAAACGGCCAGCGAGCCCTACGGCGTGGTGGTGCGCTACGCCTTCGCAGGCGCGCTGCCGCAGCGCACCGCGGAGTGGAACCGGGAGATGGCCCGGCGGGGCTATCTGGCGCTGGCACTCATCGACAACGCGGAATGGCTGCGGTGGGAGGACGTCGGTGCGGAAGGGGAGACCCCTGTGTCCGGCACGGTGTACGCCGGGGACTATGTGGCGGCGGACTACAACGCCGTGCGGGGGAGCGCAGCGGGCCTGCAAGCGCTGATGGATGTTTTACAGGCGCGTTTGGAGGACGGCTCCATCGTCTACTATCCCGGCGACGCCCTGCCGGACTTCACGGAGATCACCCCGTGGCCCATACTGGGCGAAAACGACCCGTGCAGCGTCCGGGCGGAGGATTACGGTATTGTGTATGGTGCGGCGCAGCTGCCGGACTGGGAGACCGTTCCCCTGAGCTATCTGTGCGCGTACTACCTCAACGGTGACGGCGCGTATGCCGAGGGTGCCATGGACGTGCTGGCGCAGCGGTATAGCCAGCTGCCGCAGCAGGTGCGGAGGTATATCAGGACTCTGTCCGGGCAGGCCGACCCCCGTGGGAACGGCGATGCGGCGGAGGCGCTGCTGCGGGATATTTCCCGGTACATAACGTCCCAACTGACCGGCGGGCTGCCGGTGACCGTCAGCTACGAGAAGGATCAGCTGAGCATTGCCGTGACGGAGGTCTATTCCGTGGTGTACCGCACGGTGAAGTACGACGAGAATTACAGCGAGGACATCCCGGTGTATGAGGTGGGCAGCGGCGCGCAGCTGTCCGTGATAAAGGGTGAGGGCTTCACCCTGTACGGGCGCTACACAAGTGAAAACAGGCTGCTGCATGACGGCGAGGTCATCGACCTTGCGCAGGCGTATACCGGTATCGGCATGGACGGCCTGTATAACGTACAGTTCCGGTATATCGACCGGACGGAGGCGGCGCGTCAGGACACGCTTACCTTCAACGACAACGGCGCGGGGTTGGTTTCTTATCCCGCTGCGTGGTACAGCGGAAGCGGCTACAGCATCTGCATCCTCGCCGATGGGTGGCACCGGCTTACTCCCATGGACGGCTGGAACGACGCGACGGTGGATGGCTCACCTGTCCTCAACGGCAAGCCTGTCGAGGTCTGGGAGAGCACCGAGGACATCTTCGCGCGGCTTTATGTGGCGCATCTGGGCGCTATGACGCTGAAGGAGGCGCAGGACTGGGCCATCGGCGCGGCGGGGAGCAGCTTTGCCCTCATCGAGAGCAAGCAGGGGGATATGTCCGGCACGGACGGCACCGGGAACCAGGACTGGACGGCGGCTTTCCGCGGCTCGGACACAGAGCGGTTCGCGGTCATCAAGACCTATCCCGTGGCGCAGACGGAGCATCTGGGATATGCACTCAACGCCATGGCGGACACGTTTACGGTGCAGTGAACAAGAAAAAAGCCACCCTGAGGGGTGGCTTTTTCGATGGGCGCGGGTCAGACGCGGTAGTAGCGCTTGGCGCAGAAGTCGCGCTCTACGCGTACCTTGCCGGTGTCGGTGAGCCAGTCGGTGAAGTTGGTGAAGTTCCGCTCCACGATGCTGAATTTCAGCTCCTGCCGGGTGCGGATGTTCTCCCGCTGGCAGAAGGCGTATATCCAGTCGGAGAACGTCATGCCGTCGGTGAGGTCGTCCAGCAGCTCCCGCTCCTTGCGGTGGATGAAGGCGATGTTGCTGTCGATGAGGGCAGACAGCTCCGCGCGGTCGGTGACGACCTGCTTGTGGGCGACGATATAGGCGGGGTAGTCGGTAGAACGGAGGGAGGCCTTGCTCTCCAGATCCCGGGCGATGAACATACTGGTGGGCAGCTTGGCCGCGTCGATCTCGTGCTGGTCGATGAGGCAGTCGCCCACATAGGCCGCACCGTCCGGCGTGACAAAGCCCAGCTGGCCTGCCGAATGGCCGGGGAGAGACAGTACGCCGAACCGGGCGCCGTCTACGTCGATGTGGTCCTCCTGGGGGAAGATGACTCGATCTGCGGTGAAGCACTCCTCCAGAAACAGCTCACGGCTTTTGCCGTAGGTCAGGGCCACGTAGTTGGCGCGGTAGCTGTCCGGGTTCACAGAGATACCGGCTTCGATCAGGGAGATGGCGGCTTTCGCGCCGTATCGCTCCTGCAAATACCGGACGTTGCCGGTGTGGTCGAAGTGGGCGTGGGAGCAGAGAATGGCGCGCAGACGCCAGCCGCTGCTGTCGATGAGCGCGGTCAGGCCGGCTCTGTCCAGCTTGGCGTAGCCGGTGTCGATGAGCACCACATCCCGGTCATTGAGCTTATAAACGGGCAGTAGAGCGGTGGCGGCGACGGCCGCATATGTATTGCCCAGCACGTGCAGAAGTTCCATGAAAATCAGCCTCCGGAAAAGTGTTTTCCCCATTATACACCGCCGGTGGAAAAAAACAAAGCCTTTCGTTTTGCATCATGCGCCGCAGGCGCAGGGCACGCGGGATCTGCAAAAAAGAATTCAGAAAAATTTTCGATTTTCCCCCTATGCAAAACGGGAGAAATAAGGTAAAATACCTGATAGAAAATTAGGGAGGAACGGCGATGGAGCAACCAGTATTCAAACGGGTGCTGCTGAAGATCAGCGGCGAAGCGCTGGCCGGCGATAAGCACTTCGGTCTGGACTTTCAGGTCATGGGCCGGGTGGCGGACGTTATCAAGCAGTGTGTGGACATGGGTGTGCAGGTGGGTATCGTCATCGGCGGCGGCAATTTCTGGCGCGGTGTGAAGGACGGCGAGGGACACATCGAGCGCACCCGGGCCGATCACATGGGTATGCTGGCCACGGCCATGAACTGCATGGCCATGGCGGACGTGCTGGAGCAGAAGGGTGTGGACGTGCGTGTGCAGACGGCGCTGGAGATCCGGGCCGTGGCGGAGCCGTATATCCGCGCCAGGGCCATTCGGCACCTGGAAAAGGGGAGAGTGGTCATTTTTGGCTGCGGCATTGGCTGCCCGTTCTTCTCTACGGATACGGCGGCGGTACTGCGTGCGGCGGAGATCGACGCGGACGTCATCCTGCTGGCCAAGAACATCGACGGCGTGTACGACAGTGACCCGGCCAAGAACGCCGACGCGGTGAAGTTTGACAGCATCACCTACGACGAGGTGCTCAAGCGCCACCTGGCGGTGATGGATTCCACCGCCACCAGCCTGTCCATGGACAACCATATCCCGGTGCTGGTATTTGCCCTGAAAGACCCGGAGAATATCATCCGCGCCCTGCGCGGCGAAAAAATCGGAACGATCGTGAAGGAGGACTGACCCCATGTTGAAGGACGAGTACAAGGTTTACGAGGAAAAAATGAAGAAGAGCATCGAATCCGTGATGAGCGACTTCGACACCGTGCGTGCCGGCCGCGCCAACGCTTCCGTGCTCAACCGCATCAGTGTGGACTACTACGGGACCCCCACGCCCATCCAGCAGATCGGCTCTATCGGCTCGCCCGACCCGCGGACGCTGGTCATTACCCCTTGGGATGCCAGCATTCTGAAGGGTATTGAAAAGGCCATTCAGGAGTCCGACTTGGGCATCAACCCCCAGAACGACGGTAAGTGCATTCGTCTGGCTTTCCCCCAGCTGACCGAGGAGCGCCGCAAGGAGCTGGTCAAGCAGATCCACAAGTACGCCGAGAACGGCAAGGTGGCTGTGCGGAATATCCGCCGGGATGCGATGGATAACTTCAAGAAGCAGCAGAAGGCGTCCGAGATCACCGAGGACGAGCTGAAGATCGCCGAGAAGGACCTGCAGAAGCTGACCGATGACAGCTGCAAGGAGATCGACAAGATCCTGGACAACAAGGAAAAGGAATTGATGTCTGTTTAATGGGACTGTTTACGAAGAAAACGCCCCATACGGCGGGGGAGGTGGACAGGAGCCGCCTTCCCCGCCATATCGCTGTTATTATGGACGGCAACGGCCGCTGGGCGAAAAAACGCGGCCTGCCCCGCACGGTGGGGCACAAGGCGGGGGCAGAGGTGTTCCGCGACATCGCCACCTACTGCAAGGAACTGGGCGTGGAATACCTGACGGTATACGCCTTTTCCACAGAGAACTGGAAGCGGCCCGCCGATGAGGTGAATACCATCATGGGCCTGTTGGAGCAGTATCTGCGGGAAGCTATCGACACCATGGAAAAGGAGCACATCCGCCTGCGGTTCTTCGGCGACCTCAGCGCACTGTCCCCGGAGCTGCAGGCGCTGGCGCATGAGACGGATGACATCTCCGGCCGCTATGCGGGGTTCCAGGCCAATGTGTGTCTGAATTACGGCGGCAGGGCGGAGATACTGCGGGCGGCGCGGCTGTGCGCGGAGCAGGGGGTGGACTGGACGGAGGAGAACCTCTCCGCCAATATGTACTCTGCCGGTATCCCCGACCCGGAGCTGATCATCCGCCCCAGCGGCGAGATACGGCTGAGCAATTTCATGCTGTGGCAGTGTGCCTACAGCGAATTCTATTTCTGCGACACGCTGTGGCCGGATTTTACCCGGCAGGATATGGACAGAGCGATCATCGACTATCAGCGGCGGGATCGCCGGTTCGGCGGCGTAAAGTGAGGTGACGACCATGAAACAGAGAATATTGGTGGCGGTCGTGGGTGTGCCGGCACTGATCGGCGTGCTGTGCTTCGCACCGGATTGGGCCACGGCGGTGCTGGTGGCGGCGCTGTGCGTCATCGGCTGCCATGAGTTCATGGCGGCCGCCGCGCCGGAGAAAGCGGCGCACTGGTGGGGGCTGGCGGCCACGCTGGCGGTGTTCACCGTGTTCACGGTGTATTTCAGCGGCGGTGACTTCACGGGTACCGCCATACATACGATCATGGTATGGCTGCTGGCGGCGCTGATCGTGGTGATGTTCATCGCGGCGGTGCAGGCCTTCGGCAAAGACGACGAGCTGGATTTTCCGGATATCAGCGCTATGGCGGTGTCCGGATTGGTGATCCCGCTGGCGCTGGGCTGCCTGGTGCGGCTGCGGATGCTGGAATACGGCGCCGGGCTGGTGCTGATCCCACTGGTGTCGGCGTTTATGAGCGACTCTCTGGCGCTGTTCGGCGGTATGCTGTTCGGGAAAACAAAGCTGGCGCCCAGAGTCAGCCCGAAGAAGACACGGGAGGGTGCGGTCAGCGGTCTGGTGGGCGGCATGGTGGGAATGATCCTGTTCCGGATATTCTTCTTCCTATGTACGGAGGTGCAGCTGCACATCGGCTGGTGTGTGCTGCTGGGATTCGTGGGCGCGGTGCTGGGGCAGCTGGGCGACCTGAGCTTCTCCTGCGTGAAGCGGCAGTGCGGCATCAAGGACTACGGACGGCTGCTGCCGGGCCACGGCGGCGTGCTGGACCGGTTCGACAGTGTGATCTTCGCTGCACCGGTGACGTGGATGCTTATCAACGCTGTGACGCTGTATTGAGGAAGGACCTATGACGAAAACCATCGCCCTGTTGGGCGCTACCGGCTCCATCGGGCGGCAGACGCTGGAGGTGGCCGGGGAGCTGGGCCTCCGCGTGGCGGCGCTGACCGCCAATACACAGGTAGACCTGTTGGAGCAGCAGGCGCGGCAGTATATGCCGCGCCTTGCGGTGCTGTATGACGAAAATGCGGCGCTGGCGCTGGAAAAACGGCTGCGGGGGACCGGCATTGAGGTCATGGCAGGGGAGGAGGGCCTGTTGGCTGCCGCCGCTATGACCGAGGCGGACACGGTGGTGACTGCCGTGATGGGCAGCGTGGGGCTGCGTCCCACACTGGCGGCGATCCAAAAAGGCAAGCGCATCGCGCTGGCCAATAAGGAAACGCTGGTGTGCGCCGGTGAGCTGGTGATGGACGCGGCGGAGAAATACGGCGCGGAGATCGTGCCGGTGGACAGTGAGCACAGCGCGGTGTTTCAGTGCTTGCAGGGCTGCCGGGACCGGGGTGAGGTGCGGCGTATCCTGCTGACCTGCTCCGGCGGGCCGTTCTACGGAAGGACCTTCGACGAGCTGGAGCACATGACGGCGGCGGATGCCCTGCGCCATCCCAACTGGCACATGGGACCGAAGATCACGGTGGACTCCGCCACACTGATGAACAAGGGACTGGAGATCATCGAGGCCATGCGGCTCTATCGCCTGCAGGTGGAGCAGGTGCAGGCGGTGATACACCGCCAGAGCATCGTGCATTCGCTGGTGGAGTTCCGGGATGGGGCGCTGCTGGCGCAGCTGGGCACGCCGGATATGAAGCTGCCCATCCGCTATGCCATGACGTATCCCTACCGGGCCGAGAGCCCGGATAAGCCGCTGGATCTGCTGACCTGCGGCGCACTGACCTTTGCCGAGCCAGACGAGAGGGCGTTCCCCTGTCTGCGTCTGGCACGGTATGCGGCAGCGGTGGGCGGCACCGCCTGCGCCATACTCAACGGCGCCAACGAGGCGGCCGTGAGAATGTTTCTGCGGGGTGAGATCGGCTTTAACGATATCTCCCGGCGGGTGGAGCGCGCGTTGGAACGGGTGCCGGTGCAATATCAGCCAGGCCTTGCGGATATACTGGAAGCAGACAAGGCGGCGCGGCGCGCTGCCCTGTGACATCCGGAAAAGGAGCTTGCATACATGATCGTATATATCATAGCGGCCCTGCTGGTGTTCGGTATTTTGATCGCCGTCCATGAGCTGGGGCATTTTCTGGCGGCCAAGGCCTGCGGCGTGCGGGTCAACGAGTTCGCCATCGGCATGGGACCGGTGCTGTGGAAGAAGCAGCGGGGGGATACCCAGTATTCTCTGCGGGCTTTTCCGGTAGGCGGTTTCTGTGCCATGGAGGGGGAAGAGGAGGATTCTGACGATCCGGCGGCGCTGAACCGCCAGGGCTTTTGGAAAAAGCTGATCATTTTTGCCGCCGGCGCGGCCATGAATTTTCTGGCGGGGCTTATTATCATCTTCTGCCTGTATGCGCCGGCGCAGGGGTTCTATCAGCCGGTGATCTCCGGCTTTGCCGAGGGTTGTCCGTTGGAGAGCGCCGACGGCTTGCAGACCGGGGACCGGCTGGTGTCCATCGATGGGGAGCGCGTGTACATTTACAGCGACGTGAGCCTGCTGCTTGGCCTGAATAAGACCGGCACATTCGACCTGGTGGTGGACCGCGGCGGGGAGAAGGTGCGCCTGGACGACTTTGCCATGACGAGACAGACGTATACCGATCAAAGCGGAAATGCGTACAGCGGCTACGGAATATACTTCGGTGCGGCGGCGGCCACCTTCGGCGACAAACTGGCCTACACATGGAACAATGCCGTGGATTTCGTGCGTCTGGTGCGGCTGAGCCTGCAAATGCTCTTTACCGGGCAGGCGGGCCTGCGGGATCTGAGTGGCCCGGTGGGGATCGTGTCCACCATGGTACAGGTAGGTGAGCAGGCGGAGACGACCCAGGCGGCGGTGGAGAACATCGCCTACATCGCGGCGCTGATTGCAGTGAACCTGGCGGTGATGAACCTGCTGCCCCTGCCGGCGCTGGACGGCGGGCGGATATTCTTCCTGATCATCAACGCGGCAGCCATGCTGCTGTTCCGGAAGCAGATACCGGCAAAATATGAGAACTATATCCACTTCGCGGGACTTATTCTGCTGCTGGCGCTGATGGTGGTGCTGGTGTTCAGCGACGTGGGAAAGCTGATCCACTGAGGAGGCGGGGACGGTGACAAGACGCATACAGGTGGGCGCGGTACCGGTGGGCGGCGGCGCGGCCGTAAGCATACAGTCCATGTGCAATACGCCCACGGAGGACGTGAACGCCACGGTGCGGCAGATACAGCGCCTGGAGCAGGCTGGCTGCGAGATCGTGCGTGTGGCGGTGCCCACGGAGGAGGCCGCACGGGCCATTCCGAGCATCAAGGCGGCTATACACATCCCGCTGGTGGCGGATATCCACTTTGATTACCGGCTGGCGCTGCTGTGTGTGGACGGCGGTGTGGATAAAATACGCATCAACCCCGGCAACATCGGGTCGAAGGACCGCGTGCGGGCCGTGGCCGACGCCTGCCGGGAGCGGGGCATTCCGATCCGTGTGGGCGTCAACGGCGGCTCGCTGGAGAAGGACCTGGTGCAAAAATACGGCGGCGTGACCGCCGAGGCGCTGGCCGAGAGTGCACTGGGACATGTGCGCCTGTTGGAGGAGTGCGGCTTCGGGGATATCTGCATCTCCGTGAAGTGCTCCCGGGTGCCGGTAAATATGGCGGCCTACGAGCTGCTGCACGAAAAGGTGGACTATCCGCTGCATCTGGGCGTCACCGAGGCCGGCACACCGGAGATGGGGGTGCTGAAGTCGGCCATCGGCATCGGCGGACTGCTGTGTCGGGGTATCGGCGATACGCTGCGGGTGAGTCTGACTGCCGACCCGGTGGAGGAGGTAGTGGCCGCCAAGCGTATTTTGCAGGCCTGCGGTCTGCGGCAGACGGGGCCGGACCTGATCGCCTGCCCCACCTGCGGGCGGACGAAGTATGATATGCTGCCCATCGCCCGGGAGGTGGAACGGCGGCTGAAGAGCTGTGACAAGCCCATCACCGTGGCGGTGATGGGGTGCGTGGTCAACGGACCGGGGGAGGCCTCGGCCGCGGACGTGGGTATCGCCGGAGGCAAGGGCGAGGGATTGCTGTTCGCTAAGGGAAAGGTTCTGCGAAAGGTGCCGGAGGACCAGCTGGTGGACGCGCTGTTCGAGGAGATCGACAAGCTGTAACAAGAGATACGATAGGGGAGAAACATGGCGGAGAGAGTACCGTTTTTTACGCTGTTTGAGAGCTTTCAGGCGCCGCGGCAGCTGCGCCTGCTGCTGCACGATGCCTGCATCATCAGCGGCGCGCTGGATATGGCGGGCCGGACGCTGGAGGTGCAGATAGAGAGCAGTGAGACACTGCCCCAGGCGGCGCAGGACGCCCTGCAGCAGATGCTGGCGCAGCAGTATGATCTGCGGCAGGTGCTGCTGCATTTCTGCGGCACCGGCGAGCAAAAGGGCGACAACGGGGTGATCTGGGGCAAGACGATCACCGGAAAGCTGACGCCTATCGGCGAACTGAATATCAAGCAGGGCAGCGCCATTGTGGAGGGCCGGGTGTTCAAGACGGAGTGCTATGAGACGCGGCGCAAGGGAATGTGGACGCTGAACTTCAACATCACCGATGAGCGTGGCTCTGTGGCCGTGCGGAAGGCCATGGATGAAAAAGAGGCCAAGGTACTGGGCGGCGCGATTAACGACGGGATGTGGCTGCGCCTGCAGGGCAAGGTGGAACTGACCTACGACGGGAAGGATATCCTGCTGCGGCCGGTGAATATTATGAAGATCAGCCATACGGCCCGGCAGGACAATGCACCGGAGAAGCGGGTGGAGCTGCACCTGCATACGCAGATGAGCAGCATGGATGCTCTGACGGATGTGGGCAAGGTGGTAAAGCAGGCGGCAGCCTGGGGCCACCCGGCTATTGCCATTACCGACCACGGCACGGTGCAGGCATTCCCAAAGGCGCGGGACGCGGGCAAGGGAAAGATCAAGATCCTGTACGGCGTGGAGGGGTACTACGTCAACAACCTGGACGACCGCATTGCCGTACACGGTGCGCAGGATCAGGACTTTGACGACGAGATCGTGTGCTTCGACATCGAAACCACAGGATTGAAGGTACAGCGGGAGGCCATCACGGAGATCGGCGCAGTGGTGCTGAAAAACGGGCAGATCACGGATACGTTTCAGACCTTCGTGAACCCCGGCCGTCGTCTGACGCCGGAGATCATCGGCCTGACGGGCATTACGGATGCCATGCTGGCGGACGCGCCGCCGCCGGAGGAGGCACTGGCGGCGTTTTTGAAGTTCGTGGACGGGCGACCGCTGGCGGCCCACAATGCGGAGTTCGACATCGGGTTTATCCGGGCCGGATGCCGCAGGGCGGGACTGGAATTCGACCCTACATACATCGATAGCCTCATCCTGGCGCAGAATCTGCTGCCGGAGCTGCACAAGCATAAGCTGGACATCGTGGCGGAGCATTTGGATCTGCCCGCCTTCAACCACCACCGGGCGTCGGACGACGCGGGGATGGTGGGGTATATGCTGATACCCTTTTTTGAGAGAATGCGGCGGGAGATGGGAATTTCCCGTCTGCAGGAGATCAACGGGCAGATGGAGAAGCTGCGGCCCCGGGGCGGCGGCAGCCGGCACCCCAAGCATATTATCATCCTGGCGAAGAACAAGCTGGGTCTGAAGCATCTGTATCAGCTGATCTCAGCTTCCAACCTCAAGTATTTCAAGCGTGTGCCCATTATCCCCAAGACGGAGCTGATCGCCCATCGGGAGGGCCTCATTATCGGTTCAGCCTGTGAAGCAGGCGAGCTGTTCCGGGCGGTGGCGGACCGCAAGGACTGGGCGGAGCTGAAGCGTATCGCATCGTTCTACGATTACCTGGAGATACAGCCTATCTGCAATAATATGTTTATGCTTCGCAACGGCGCGGTGCAGTCAGAGGAGGAGCTGCGGGAGTTCAACCGTACCATCGTCCGGTTGGGCCGGGAGCTGGGCAAGCCAGTGTGCGCCACGGGTGATGTGCACTTCCAGGAGCCGGAGGACGAGGTATACCGCCATATCCTGCTGGCCAGCAAGAAGTTTGCCGACGCCGACGCACCCCTGCCCATTTACTTCAAGACCACGGAGGAGATGCTGGCGGAGTTTGCCTATCTGGGCGAAGAGGAAGCGCATCGGGTGGTCATCGACGACCCGCGCGGCATCGCCGACCGTATCGAGGAGATCGAGCTGCTGCCGCCGGGGCGGCTGTTTCCGCCGCGGCTGGAGAATTCGGAGCAGGAACTTCATGACAGAGTGTGGGACAAATGTCACGAGCTGTATGGCGACGAGCCGCCTCAGCTGATCGTGGACCGACTGAACGTAGAGCTGAAAAGCATTCTGGGCAAGTACGACGTGGTATATATGTCCGCGCAGAAGCTGGTGCAGCGCAGCCTGGAAAACGGTTATCTGGTGGGCAGCCGGGGCAGTGTGGGGTCCTCACTGGTGGCGTATATGTCCGGCATTACGGAGGTGAACTCCCTGCCGCCCCATTATCGCTGCCCCAAATGCCGCTATACGGAGTTCATCACCGATGGCAGCTACGGCTGCGGCGCGGATATGCCCGATAAGAATTGCCCGATGTGCGGGGCAAAGTACGCTAAGGACGGATTTGACATCCCCTTTGAGACGTTTTTGGGCTACGGCGGCGGTAAGGTGCCGGATATCGACCTGAATTTCTCCGGTGAGTACCAGGCCCGGGCACACCAGCACGCCATCGAGATGTTCGGCAAGACCCAGGTGTTCCGCGCGGGGACCATCGGTACCCTAGCGGAAAAGACCGCTTTCGGCATGGTGAAGAAATACCTGGAGGAACGGGGCGAGACGGCCTCCAACGCGGAGCTGGATCGCCTGACGCTGGGCTGCGTGGGCGTGCGGCGTACTACGGGGCAGCACCCCGGTGGGCTGGTGGTGGTGCCGGATGATATGGATGTGGAGGATTTTACCGCGGTGCAGCACCCGGCAGACGATGCCAACAGCGACACTGTGACCACTCATTTCGAGTATCACTGCATGGAGGACAACCTCCTGAAGCTGGATATGCTGGGACACGATGACCCCACCATGATCAAAATGCTGGAGGACCTGACCGGCGTGAACGCGCGGGCCATCCCCTTGGATGACCCGGATACCATGAGTATTTTCACCTCGTCCAAGGTGCTGGGCTTTGAAAATGACGAGATACTGGGGCCCACCGGCGCCGTGGCTATCCCGGAGTTCAACACCCGGTTCACCCGCGGTATGCTGATGGATACCATGCCCCAGGATTTCAATACCCTGGTACGGTTGTCCGGCTTCTCCCACGGTACCGACGTGTGGCTGGGCAATGCCCGGGACTTGATCGTGGGCGGCACGGCCAGCGTTTTGGAGACGGTGGGCTGCCGCGATGATATCATGTTGTACCTGATCTCCATGGGGCTGGAGCCGAAGATGAGCTTTAAGATCATGGAGGCGGTGCGTAAGGGCAAAGTAAAGAAAAAGGGCTTCGAGAACGGCTGGGAGGAGGCTATGCGGGAGCATCAGGTGCCGGATTGGTATATCGGCTCTCTGGCCAAGATCGGCTATCTGTTCCCTAAGGCCCACGCTGTGGCCTATGTGATGATGGCGTTCCGTATTGCGTGGTTCAAGGTGCATGAGCCGCTGGCCTTCTACGCTACGTTTTTCTCCATCCGGGCCAAGGCCTTCGACGCGGAGTACTGCTGCGCCGGCATGGATGCGGTGAAGCAGAAAATCAGGGAGATCGAGAACAATAAGGACGCCACCGACGTGGAACAGAACCTGCTGGTGACGCTGGAGGTGTGCTACGAATTTTATCTGCGGGGCTTCCATTTTGACACCATTAGTATTTACGACTCCGATGCCACACACTTCAAGATCACGGAAAACGGCCTGCTGCCTCCCTTTGTAACGGTGCGCGGTCTGGGTGAGACGGCGGCGCTGGACACGGTGGAGAAGCGAAAGGGAAAAACCTTCATCTCTGTAGAGGAGTTCGCCACCACCTGCAATAAGCTTAGTAAGACCCATATCGAGCAGCTGAAGGCGCTGGGCGCCTTTGCCGGTATGGCGGATACCAGCCAGGTGACGTTGTTCTGAGACAGCCAAAAGCGCAAAAAAGAAGCACCCGAGCGGGTGCTTCTTTTTTGCACTTTATTCGGCTTTCTGTTTCACGGGGAAGTCGATCTGGGCCAGGAGGACGGCGGCGAACATTACCGCGCAGCCGATGTACTCGCGGACGGACATTTGCTGCTTGAGGATGATGGCACCGGCGATGACGGCAAACACGCTCTCCAGACTCAGCAGAATGGTGACCACCGTGGGATTGGAGCCCTTCTGTGCCAGAATTTGCAGGGTGTAGCCCACGCCGCAGGAGAAGATACCCACGTACAGCAGAGGAAGGATGCAGCTCCAGATGGCGGCGAAGTCCACCTTCTCGAAGAGGAACATACACACGGTGGAGATAACGCCGGCAAACAGGAATTGCAGACAGCTGAGCTTTACGCCGTCACAGTAGGCGGTGAAATGGTCGATGACCAGAATATGTACCGCGAAGCACACGGCGCAGATCAAGATCAGCAGATCGCCGGGGGAAAGGGAGAAGCTGCCCTTGATGCATAGCAGATACAGCGCCAGTACAGACAAGGCTACGGCGATCCATACGGGAAGGCTGATCTTACGCTTGAAGAACAGGCCGAACACGGGCACCAGCACCACGTATAGGGCGGTGATGAAGCCGGCCTTGCCGGAGTCAGTGCCGGCCACCATACCCGCTTGCTGGAAGTTGGAGGCCATGGCCAGCGCCGCACCGCAGCACAGGCCGCCGATCCACAGTTGCTTGTTGGCAGCCTTTTTCTCAGCAGGGGAGAGGGCGGGCTTGCCCTTATGCGGCCTGCTGCTGATGGCGATGACCACCAGCAGTGACAGCACCGCGATGAAGTAGCGGCTGGCGTTAAAGGCGAAGGCGCCCATGGCGTCGGCGCACATATCCTGCGCTACAAAGGCGGTACCCCAGATAAAGGCGGCCAGAATGGGGAAAACCACCTGCCGCATCTGATTGTGTTTCATGTCAGTGATGTCCTTTCTCTGTTTACTCTTTCTCTTTCGGTGCGCCGGCGTGCCATTGGAACTTGCGCTCCTGATGGCGCAGCAGGCGTGTGATATTCTCCCGGTGGCACCAGATCACCAGCGCGGCGATCAGCACGGCCAGCGCCGTGTAGAGGAGGCTGCGGCCGCAGAAGAAAAATGTGGTGACGGGCATGGAGGCGGCGGCGCAGACGGAGCCGAGAGAGACGTATTTCGTCAGTAGCCACAGGGCGGCGAACAGACCCCACGCGATCAGACCGACGCGCCAGTCCAGCAGCCACACCAGCGTGCCGCCGGACAGGATGCCCTTGCCGCCTTTGAAGCCGAAGAACACCGGGAACATATGACCCAACTCACAGCCAAGGCCACCCAGCAGGACGCCCAACATCCAGTCGCCGGCCAGATAGTCGAAGGCTGCACCGCCAATCAGGCAGGCGATCACTGTTTTACCCATGTCGAAGAGGATGACGCCCAGTGCGTATTTGGCACCGTAGGTGCGGTAGAAGTTGGTCAGGCCCGCATTGCCGCTGCCGTGCTGCCGCACATCGTCCTTGATGATGAAGTGGCTGACCATTACCGAGCCGTTGAGACAACCTAAGAAATAGCCCAGCAGCAATATGACCAGTGAGGCCAGCAGTGTAGCACCGATGAGATGGTTCAACCGTCGTCCTCTCCCTTCTGGCGGATAGTCAGCACGATGGGGGTGCCCTCCAGGCCGAACACGCTGCGGAGCTGGTTTTCCAGATACCGCTGGTAGGAGAAGTGGAAGAGCTTTTTGTCGTTGCAGAAGATGACGAAGTGGGGCGGCTTGACGCCCACCTGCGTCATGTAGTAGATCTTCAGGCGGCGTCCCTTGTCCGTGGGAGGCTGGACGCGGGTCTGGGCGTCGGCCAGCACGCTGTTCAGCGTGCCGGTGGTGATCCGCATGGCCGCCTGATCGTTGACGTAGTTGATAAGCTCAAAGAGACGGCCCACCCGCTGGCCGGTCAGGGCGGAGATGAACAGGATGGGGGCATAGGGCATATAGCTCAGGTCCCGGCGGATGTCCTCACGCATACGGTCCATGGTCTTGCCGTCCTTTTCAATCAGGTCCCATTTGTTCACTACGATGATGCATGCCTTGCCCGCGTCATGCGCCAGACCGGCGACCTTGGTGTCCTGCTCGGTGACACCCTCCTGAGCGTCGATGAGAATGAGGCAGACGTCGCTGCGCTCAATAGCCATGGTGGCCCGCAGAACGCTGTATTTTTCGATGTTGTCATCTACCTTGGACTTTTTCCGCATACCGGCGGTGTCGATGAAATTATATTTGCCGTACTGGTTCTCAAAGTAGCTGTCGATGGCGTCACGGGTGGTGCCGGCTACATTGCTGACGATAACGCGTTCCTCGCCCAGAATACGGTTCGTCAAGCTGGATTTACCTACATTGGGCTTTCCGATAATGGCCACCTGTACCACGTCGGAGTCGTCCTCCTCATCCGTTTCCGGCGGAAAATACTTGATGCACTCGTCCAGCAGGTCACCGGTGCCGTGACCGTGGACGGCGGAGACAGCCACGGGGTCGCCCAGACCCAGGTTGTAGAACTCATAGAAATCCGGGTCGACCGCGCCCACAGAGTCCATCTTGTTCACCGCCAGCACGATGGGCTTACGGCTGCGCTGAAGCATACTGGCCACCTCCTGGTCGGAGGCAGTCAGGCCGGTCTTGATATCCGTGACGAAGATAATGACGTCGGCGTTGTCGATGGCGATCTGGGCCTGCTCCCGCATGAAGGACAGGATCTGGCTGTCGGTGTTGGGCTCGATGCCGCCGGTGTCCACCAGGCGGAATTTACGTCCCACCCACTCGCTCTCACCGTAGATGCGGTCGCGGGTGACGCCGGGGGTGTCCTCTACGATGGACAGCCGCCGGCCGATGATCTTATTGAACAGCATGGATTTGCCTACATTGGGCCGCCCCACGATAGCGATCAAAGGCAGTGCCATAGTTTATTCCTCCCTATCCAGCATGGCGTCCAAGAGGTCGCCGCCGTCTATCCCCACGATCTGCACCGGGCAGCCTAGCTCAGCGCTGAGACGCTCCACGGTGTAGTCGTCCAAAAATACGTTTTCGCCGTGCCGCAGCATGTGCAGCGGCAGCAGCACCCGACCCAGATCCGGGACCTTTTGCAGCTGCGCCGACAGATCCTGCCCCGTCAGCAGACCGGCTACGTCGATGGTGTGGCCGAAAAAGTCGTTCTCCACGGCGATCACCTGTCCCCGCAGGGCGGGGAAGTACGCCTTGGCCTGCTCCAGCAGGTATGTCATGAACGGTGCTGCCGCCGTGCCGGTGGCGATGGTGAAGGGGGAGGGCGCTTCATCGTGCTCCTCCATGCGCATGGCGCTGAGGAAGTCCTGCTCCAGTGAGCGCAGCATACCCACGCCGTTTTCCAGCTGCCGATAGCCCTCGTAGTAGTCCTCTTGGGGCAGATCCAGTCCGGCCCGCAGGAACAGTTCGTCAGCACAGAAGAACCTACGGGTGCCGAAGCGGCGCAGATTTTCCAGCCCGAATTCCTCGGCGATGGCAATGATGTCCCGGGCACAGTCCCTGTCCACGGGCCTTAGCTTGGCCAGACCCTGGCGGTACTTGGTGATACCCACCGGCACAAGAGAGCAGCTGGAGAACTGCCACTCGGTCAAGTCCCGCAGGGTGCGGCGCAGTTGGTCACCGTCGTTCCAGCCGGGGCAAACCACGATCTGCCCGTTCATGACGATACCGGCCTTGCAGAAGGCCTGGATATAGTCCAGCGACCGGGCGGCGTTCTTGTTGCCAAGCATGGTGCAGTGCAGCTGTGGGTCGGTGGCGTGGACGGAGACGTTGATGGGGCTTATGTGCAGGTCAATGATCCGCTGTGCCTCCCGCTCCGTCAGGTTGGTGAGGGTGATGTAGTTGCCCAGCAGAAAGCTCAGCCGTGCGTCGTCATCCTTGAAGTACAGCGTGGAGCGCATACCCGGCGGCATCTGGTCTACAAAGCAGAACAAGCAGTGATTGGCACAGGAGCGCATTTCGTCCATCAGATATGTGTCGAAGTTCAGCCCCAGGTCCTGGCCTTCGGCCTTGCGGCAGGTGACGTGCCGCACGTTGCCTGCCGCCGTTTTCAGCTCAAGGTGCGACAGGGGATCATAGCCGTAAAAACGATAGTCCAGCACATCCACGATGGGGTGGCCGTTGATGGATAGAAGCTGTTCGCCCACCTGAACGCCGGCGCGCTCCGCGGGGCTGTGCCGGTCGATGGCGGTGATGATGGTACTCATAATACGTCCTCACTCATGCAAAATGCGGCCTTATCCACAATAGGACATAATACCACATAATAATCAACTCATTATACCGTTTTTTGACGTGAGACGCAAGCACAATATAGTATAGCCGCCCACGAGCATAAAGTAAAACGATGGATTTTGATACTTCCCATGACGAAAAGTGTGGGAGCAGTAAAAAACAAGAGGGAAGCGGCGCTTCCCTCTTGCAAAGGCACAACAGAACTTATTTCGCGGCCACAGACTTGACGACCTTGACCTCGCGGCCGTTGTAGCTGCCGCACTCCGGGCACATTCTGTGGGGGAGATGCAGCGCGCCGCACTTGGCGCACGCCACCAGCGTGGGAGCTGCCAGCTTCCATACGGAAGAACGTCTCTTATTGCGTCTTTGCTTGGATACTTTTCCCTTAGGGACTGCCATGTTGACACCTCCTTGGTCTTAATTGCCTGAGCAGCAATGTAATAAAAAGTAATTCACTCATCCTTCTGCAGCAACTGCGCCAGCTTCGCCAGACGGGGATCCACTGCCTTTTTGCATCGGCAGCTCTCCCGGTTCAGGTTCACACCACAGCCGGGGCACAGCCCCTTGCAGTCCTCTGAGCAGAGAAACTTCGTGTCCATATCGAGGATAAAGGCGTCGCGCGCCAACTCCTCCACATCCACCTCGTCGTTATCCAGCAGGATGATGTCGTCGCTTTCGTCAGACTCACGCGCCTCTGCCAATACGCAGCCGTAGCGTGTCGTCTTGTCCGCGTCGTACGCTTCACCGCACCGGTCACAGATACAATGCAGCGTGGTGGTCAACGTCATTCCGCACAGCAGCAGCCCAGCCTTATTCTCCAGCCGGCAGTCCACAACAACCGGACGGGAAACGGGACAAGAACCACCGAATTCCAAGTCGGACAGATCCATTTCAAAACGGATGTCCTGCCGGGCATCGGGGGTATGCAGCAGCTTGTTGACGTTCAAACGCATAGTACACCTCACAATGGCACGTGTAGTATTATAGCCGACACAAAATGCCTTGTCAAACATTTTCTTACAAATATTTTGACTTTTTTCAAAAACACGGTACAATAAGCAGAGAAACACAGGGGAGGACGCCGTTATGCGGGAACTGACCATCGGAAAAAATGACGCCGGACAACGGCTGGATAGATTTCTGTCCAAGGCGCTGCCCCTGTTGCCGCCTGCTCTGGCGCAGAAGTACATCCGCATCAAGAGGGTGAAGGTAAACGGCGGACGCGCCCAGCGGGACCAGCGGCTCAGTGCGGGCGATGTGCTGCAATTATACATCAACGACGAGTTTTTCGACAAGCCCTCAGAGGAAAATCTGTTTCTGACGCTGTTTAAGCCCCGGTTGACGGTGGTGTATGAGGATGAGCACCTGCTGCTGGCGGATAAGCCCCAGGGAATGGTGGTCCACGCCGACGAGACGGAAAAGGTGAATACCCTCATCAACCACATCCAGGCATATCTGTACCAGAAACGGGAGTGGAACCCCAAGTGGGAAAATGCCTTTACGCCGGCGCTGTGCAATCGTATCGACCGCAATACCGGCGGCATCGTCATTGCCGCTAAGGATGCCGAGACGCTGCGGGTCATCAACGAGAAGATACGGGACCGGGAACTGGACAAGCGCTACCTCTGCATTACCGCAGGCCGGCCGAAAAAGCCGGAAGGCCGGGTGGAGTGCTTTTTGCTGAAAGATGAACAGAAAAAGCAGGTGTCCGTATACCATAAGCCGGTCCCTGGAGGCAAGACCGCCATTACCGATTACAAGGTGCTGGAGACGCGGGGAGAGCTGAGCCTGGTGGAGATCGGGCTGGAGACGGGCCGGACCCACCAGATCCGCGCCACGATGGCGGACCTGGGCTGCCCGCTGCTGGGGGACGGCAAATACGGCCGTGGGGACGTAAACCGCCGCTACGGCGAGACGCGGCAGGCCCTGTATGCCTACAAGCTGACCTTTGACCTGCCCACGGACGCGGGGCACCTGAACTATCTGCGCGGGCAGAGCTTTACAGTGGAAAATGTGCCCTTCCGGGACAAATATTTCGGCTGAGTGCCGTGCAGCGGATGGCTTTTGCCATCCGCTGTATTTTTTTTCGGGGAAAAACGGGAAAATCCATTGACTTTCCCGACGCTTTTATATATAGTGTACTCGCCATCTTTCGACAGAAACGAGCGCGTGAACAGACGCGCTGCCGCCGCGCCGGAGGGGGGCTATTTTACTGATGAATGGAGGAGGATAAATGTCCAAAGAGTTGATTCGCCTGCGGGATCTCTGCATGGCGTTTGACGACGAGCTGGTTCTCGATCACATCAATCTTTACATCAACGATTCCGAATTCCTCACGCTGCTTGGTCCCAGTGGGTGCGGCAAGACCACCACACTGCGGATCATCGGCGGTTTCACCACGCCCACAAGCGGCGATGTGACCTTCGACGGCGAGAGGATCAACGATGTCCCGCCCCATAAGCGGCAGATCAATACGGTGTTCCAGAAATATGCGCTGTTTCCGCATCTGGACGTGTTTGAAAACATAGCCTTTGGCCTGCGTATCGCAAAAGTGCCGGAGGACGAGATACGGCAGCGTGTCGGTGAAATGCTGGAGGTCGTCAGCCTGAAGGGCTTTGACCGCCGGCGTGTCGACCAACTCTCCGGTGGTCAGCAGCAGCGTGTGGCGATTGCCCGTGCCCTGGTGAACCGGCCGAAGGTGCTGCTGCTGGACGAGCCGCTGGGCGCGCTGGATCTGCGTCTGCGTAAGGATATGCAGAACGAACTGAAACGTATCCAGCAGCAGATGGGCATCACGTTTATATATGTCACCCACGATCAGGAGGAAGCCCTGACCATGTCCGACACCGTGGTGGTCATGGACAAGGGCCGCATCCAGCAGATCGGCACACCGGAGGATATCTACAACGAGCCGAAGAATGCCTTTGTGGCGGACTTCATCGGCGAGAGCAATATCCTCAACGGCACGATGGTCCGCGACAGGGTCGTGAAAATGTACGGCAAGGAATTCCCCTGCGTGGACGGCGGCTTCGCCGAAAACGAACCGGTGGACGTGGTCATTCGCCCGGAGGATATCGACATCGTGCCGGTGGAGCAGGGCCAGTTGGTAGGCACTGTCACCAACGTGACGTTCAAGGGGATGCAATATGATATCATCGTGGATTTCCGCGGCTTCAAGTGGTTGATCCAGACCACCGATCACTCTCCGGTGGGTGCCCGTATCGGCGTGAAGATCGATCCCGAGGGTTTCCACATTATGAAGAAGAGCGAGTATTCCGGTATGTTCGGCGACTATTCCTCTTACTCCGAGGAATACGAGGAACTGGCGGACGCCGGTGCTGAGCCGGAAGAGGAGGAGAGCGAGGATGAAGAGTAAGCTCTCCCGTTTCGCCGTGCCCTATGTGGTGTGGATGGCTATTTTTGTAGTAGCCCCCATTGTCATTATGGTGGTGTATGCCTTTGCCGGCAGCGAGGGCGGCTTCACGCTGGACAACTTTGTCCAGATGGGCGGTTACGCTGCTGTGTTCGGCCGTTCCTTCAAGCTGGCGCTGATTGCCACGGCTATCTGCCTGCTGTTGGGCTATCCTGTGGCGTACCTTCTCAGCCGGGAGGGCGAGCGCTTCCGCCGCACGGCCATGGTACTGATCATGCTGCCCATGTGGATGAACTTCCTGCTGCGGACCTACTCCTGGATGACCATCCTGGAGAACAACGGCCTGCTGAACCAGCTGTTCCAGAAGCTGGGTATCATTGCCCTGTACAACCATCTGACAGGCAGCAGCCTGGAGTATTTTACCATGATCGACACCCAGGGCGCTGTGGTGCTGGGTATGGTCTATAACTACCTGCCCTTTATGATCCTGCCTATCTACTCTGTGATCTGCAAACTGGATTACTCCCTGCTGGAGGCAGCCCGCGACCTGGGGGCCAACACCGTCACGGTGTTCCGCAAGGTCATCCTGCCCCTGAGCCTGCCGGGCGTGCTGTCCGGCATCACCATGGTGTTCGTGCCCTCTGTGTCTACGTTCGCCATCAGCCGTATGCTGGGCGGCGGTACGGAGCTGTTGCTGGGCGACCTGATCGAACGGCAGTTCCTGGGCGGGGCGTATAACCCGCAGCTGGGCGCGGCTATTTCCCTGGTGATGATGCTGATCGTCGTTGTCTGTATGCTGGTGATGAACCGCTTTGGCGAGGGCGAGGAACAGGCGGTGATGCTATGAGACAGAGAAAGGGCAACTCCGTCGGCGATCGCCTGTTGATGATCCTGGTGGGCCTGTTCCTGTACGCACCCATCATCATCCTGATCGTCTTTTCCTTCAACGCCGGCAACAGCTCCAGTGTGTGGAAGGGCTTTTCCCTCCACTGGTACGCCGAGCTGCTGAACGACCGGCTCATTATGCACAGCGTGTATACCACGCTGCTGGTATCCTTGCTGGCTACCGTCATCGCCACCGTGGCGGGCACCTTTGCCGCTATCGGCTTTTACGGTATGCGACGCCGGGCGCGCACCGGGCTGATGGCCGTGAACAACATTCCCATGATGAACGCGGACATCGTCACCGGCGTCAGCCTGTGTCTGCTGTTCGTGGTATTCTTCAACGGATGGCACAGCTTCGCCGTGTGGGTCAACGGCTGGCAGTCACTGGTGGTGCTGCCTGAGCGACTGACCCTGGGCTTTGGCACACTGTTGATCGCCCACATCTGCTTCAACATCCCCTACGTCATTTTGTCCGTAGGGCCCAAGCTGCGGCAGATGGACCGCAATTTGGTCGATGCGGCCCAGGACTTGGGCTGCACCTGGATGCAGGCCTTCTGGAAGGTCATCATTCCGGAGATCAAGCCCGGTATCGTCTCCGGTGCACTGACGGCTTTCACTATGTCCATCGATGATTTCATCATCAGCTACTTCACGGCGGGTACGTCCTCCTCCACGTTGGCCATGACCATCTACGGCATGACCAAAAAGCGCGTCAGCCCGGAGATCAACGCCGTATCCACGCTGCTGTTCGTCACGGTCATCATCCTGCTAGCCATCATCAACCTGCGGGAGAACCATGCCGAGCATCACCGCAATGTCCATCACGAGAGCGCTACGTTCGCTCCTGCGCCGAAGAAATATTCCGGATTGGGCAAGAAGATCGCCGCAGGCGCTATGGCCTGTGTGCTGTTGGCGGTACTGATCGTCACCGGTGCCGCGGCCCGCAGCGAGCGCGTGGTCAATGTGTGCTCCTGGGGCGAGTATATCGATGAGTCCCTGATCACCGAATTCGAGGAGAAGACCGGCATCCGTGTGAACTACCAAACCGCCGAGAGCAACGAGGCGCTGTACTCCCTTATCAAGATGGGCGGCGCGGACTTCGATGTGATCGTACCCTCCGACTATATGATCGCCCGGCTGATCCAGGAGGATATGCTGGCGGAGCTGGACTACGCCGCCATCCCCAATTTCCAGCTGATGGACCCCCAGTTTACCCATCTGAGCTTCGACCCGGAGAATAAGTACACCGTACCCTACACCTGGGGCAGCGTGGGCATCATCTACAACACCACTATGGTGGACGAGCCCATCACCAGCTGGGGCGCTATGTTCGATGAGAAGTACGCCGGGCAGGTGCTGATGATCAACAACTCCCGCGACGCGCTGATGGCCGCCCTTTGCTATCTGGGCTACGACATCAACACCACCGATGAGGGACAGCTGACAGAGGCCTTCCAGTTGGTGAAGAATGCCAAAGACAAGGGTGTGTATCAGGCCTTCGTCATGGACGAGGTCTTCGGCAAGATGGAGGGCGGCAACGCGGCCATCACCATGTACTACGCCGGCGACTATCTGACCATGCTGGAGAATAACGAGGACCTGGCCTTCGTCATTCCCGAGGAGGGCAGCAACTGGTTCGTGGATGCCATGTGTGTGCTCAAGTCCAGCCAGCATAAGGACGAGGCCTATGAGTGGATCAACTTTATCGCCTCTACCGACAGTAACCTGGCCAACATGGACTACATCTGGTATGCCTCTCCCAATGCCGAAGCGCTGGCGGAGTATCCCGCGTACTACGAGGAGCAGTATGGCGAGCCGCTGGACGAGGAGATCTACAACATCATGGCCATTCCCGATGAGGAGCGTGAGCGCTGTGAGATCTATGTCAACCTGCCACAGGAGACGCTGAAGTTCTACGATAAGCTGTGGACACAGTTGGGCGTCTGACATTCGCGGTTTTTTTCCGCCCCGCGTATAGGCAAGAAATGTATTTAAAGAAAAGCGCTTAATTGGAGGAATTGCTATGATCGAAGTAGGTATGACCTATACCGCTGAAAAGACCGTCACCCCGGATATGACCGCCAAGGCCATCGGTTCCGGCGGGCTAGAGGTGTTCGGCACCCCATTTATGATGGGCCTGATGGAGTACGCCGCCATGCAGTGCGTGCAGCCGGAGCTGCCGGAGGGCAAGGGCACCGTGGGCGTGGAGATCAGTTCCAGTCACCTGGCGCCCACGCCGGTGGGCATGAAGGTCACCGCCACTGCCGAGGTGACGGGTATCTCCGCCAACGGCAAGATGATCACCTTCAAGGTCACGGCCCACGACGCCGATGGTTTGATCGGCGAGGGCACCCATACCCGCGCTGTCATCGACAACGCACGGTTTTTGCAGAAGTGCAATGACAAGCTGGCACGCGTATAAACCACAAAAAGCCGCCCGTAGGGGCGGCTTTTTTCTTGTCACGGGCGGCTATGTTTGGTATAATAAAACGATACTATGACCGGGGGAGGGGAGAGAACGATGCGCGTTTTGGCCACGATCGGGTTTTCCTTCTCTGCCGGTGTATTCCTGGCGGCGCTGCTGCCCTGGAACGGCTGGCAGCTGTATGCCGCCGGGGGCGTTTTGCTGCTGGCGCTTGCGTGGCTGTTTGCTGCACGCAAGCAAAAATATTTTCGCCGGGGGCTGCTGCTCCTGCTGTCGCTGGCGGTATCGCTGGCCTATTTTGTCGGGTATGACCACCTGGTGCGCCAGCCGATAGAGAACCGCTGCGGTGCGGCGTCGGACTTTACCGCAACCGTTTGCGATTGGCCGCAGGCCACGGAGCGCGGCGCCAGGGTCACGGTGGAGCTGGAGGGCTATCATCGGGCCAGGACCGTGCTGTATGGCGAAGCGGAGCTGCTGGCGGCCCGACCGGGTGACACGGTCACGGGCACGGCCCAGTGGCAGTCTGCCGCCCATTTCAACAGTGATGATGTGACCCATTTTAATGCCCGGGGCGTGTATGCGCTGCTGTATGGCCGTGAGGATGTGCGTCTGTCGGCGGGTGATGGGGACGCCCTGCGCTGGCTACCCCAGCGGGCGGGCAAAGCTTTCCGCGAGAAGGTGGCCGCTATCTGGGATGACGCGCGTGTCAGCGGATTTCTGACAGCGGAGCTTATCGGTGATAAGTCCGCTATGGACGACGGAGATTATCTGGCCATGCAGGAGACGGGCCTGGCGCATCTGTTTGCGGTGTCGGGCCTGCACTGCGCTTTTCTGGTGACGCTGCTGGCGTTGCTGATCTCCCGGCGGCAGAGACTGCTGTGGGCCGTGACCATTCCGTTGCTGCTGTTTTACATGGTGATGGTGGGCATGAGCCCCTCGGTGGTCCGCGCCTGCATCATGCAGATATTCCTGCTGATCGCGCCGCTGTTCCGACGGGGCAGTGACCCTCTGACCAGCTTGGCTGCCGCACTGCTGGTGATCCTGCTGTGCAATCCCTTTGCCGCCGCCAGCGTCAGCTTGCAGCTGAGCTTTTCCGCCACGCTGGGAATGGTGCTGCTGTCGCCCCGGCTGTACAAGCTGCTGACCGGGTGGTATAAGGGCAAATGCCGTCCACTGCGGACCGCACTGTGTTTTGTAGCGGCGAACCTGTCCGCCACCCTCAGCGCCGTGGTGTTCACTGCCCCGCTGACAGCCTGGTATTTCCGCATTTTCGTGCTGGTAGCACCGCTGTCCAGCTTATTGGCGGTGCCTGCGGCGGGATGGAGCTTCATGGCTGCCTTTGTGACGGTGATGCTGGGCTTTGTGTGGCTGCCGCTGGCCAGCCTGCTGGGTTGGATCTCCTGGGCGCTGGTGCGGTACATCCTGTGGATCGCCAACGGCATGATGTCCTGGCGCTATCACGCGGTGTATTTCACCAATCCCTATCTCATCTACTGGCTGCTGTTTTTGTACGCGGCCTTTATCGGCTGTGCCGCCACGCCGGACGGCAAGCGGAAATACCTGCTGGCATCGGCATTGTCGGTGCTGACGCTGACGGCGGCCATCTGGGTCAACCGTCAGGACTATCAGTACGGCGTACTGACCGCCCTGACGCTGGATGTGGGACAGGGCGAGAGCGTCATTCTGACCTCCGGCGGTGAGACGGCACTGGTGGACTGCGGCAGCAGCAACAGCTATAAAGACCCCGGTGGTCTGGCTGCCGACACGCTGCACAGCATGGGCGTCCGGGAACTGAGCGCTGTGGTGGTGACCCACTACCACGCCGATCACACCAACGGTTTGTACGAGGTGCTGCGCCGTATCCCGGTGCAGACGGTCTACCTACCGGACATCGAGGATGAGTATGGCGTTCGGGAGCGTCTGGTGTCGCTGGCGGAGGAGAAGGGCGCGCAGGTGACCTATGTGACAAAGGAGACGGCCGATACGCTGGGCGATACCGTTTTGACCATCTATCCGCCGGTGCAGTCCGGCGGCGATCTGAACGAGCTGGGCCTGACAGCGCTGGCCAGTGCCGGAGACTTTGATCTGCTCATTACCGGCGATATGTCCGGCAGCACCGAGAAAAAGCTGGTGGAAACCTATGCCTTGCCGGATATAGAGGTGCTGGTGGTCAGCCACCACGGCTCCCGATATAGCTCAAATATACGCTTTTTGAAGTCGGTGACGCCGGAGGCGGCGGTCATCAGTGTGGGCGATAACAACTATGGCCACCCGTCGGAGGAGACGCTCCAGCGGCTGCTGGCAGTTGGGGCGGATATCTGGCGCACAGACCAGCAGGGTACCATCCGCATCACCGTGAACGGAGGATAACATGGCAAAGGAGAAAAAAGAAAAGACCCCCGGTTATGAGGAATTCCACGACGCGCTGCAAAGCGGCGCCGTGAGGAATGTCTATATATTCCACGGCGAGGAGACGTACCTGATGCAGCAGGCGGTGGCGGAGCTGCAAGCACGGCTTGTGCCGGCGGGCTTTGAGGAGTTCAACTATCACAGGCTTGCAGGCAAGGGCCTGACTATGCAGGAGGTCGTCGAGGCGGCGGAGGCCATGCCTATGATGGCGGAGCGCACCCTGGTCACGGTGGAGGATATGGACCTGTTCAGGCTGGACGAGGCCCAGCGGGGAGCGCTGGTGGCGTTGCTGGAGGACTTCCCGGAGTACTGCACGCTGGTGTTTTTGTACCGGCAGATACCCTATAAGACCGACGCCAAGCTGAAGAAGCTCACCGCCGCCCTGGCGGAGCGCGCCCAGGTGATCGAGTTTGCCCAGCAGGGCCAGCAAAAGCTGCAAAAGTGGGTGCGCCGCCGTTTTGCCGCTGCCGGGAAGGATATCGATGCAGGCACGGTAGACCATCTGCTGTTCACCTGCGGCAGCCTGATGACCGGTCTGGTGCCGGAGATCGCCAAAATCGCCGCCTATGCCAGGGGACCGAAGATCACAGCGGCGGATATCGCCGCTGTGGCGGACCCTGTGCTGGACGCGCGGGTGTTCGACATGACGGACGCAGTGGCGGCTCGTGACTATGACAAGGCGGCGGAATGCCTTGCAGAGCTGCTGCGGATGCAGGAGGAGCCTATCCGCATTCTGGCGGCATTGGGAAAGACGCTGCGGCAGCTGTACACAGCCCGGCTGGCGATCGACGGCGGCAAGGACGTGCTGTGGCTGAAGGATTTGTGGCGCATGAAGTCCGATTACCCAGCTAAAAAACTGATGCAGTCGGCTCGGGGTGTGCGGCGCAGCTGGTGCCGTGAGGCGGTGAAGCGCTGTCAGACACTGGATCACCGTATGAAGAGTGAGCGAAACATGGACAGTGAGGGCGAACTGAAGCTGTTCCTCATGGAATTGGCAGGTGTGAAGTGAAGCCGAGGGTGAAGGAAGTCGTCGTGGTGGAGGGGCGGTACGACAGAAATACGCTCCTGCAGGCGGTGGACGCCGCCGTGGTGGAGGTGGGCGGCTTCGCCCTGTTCAACGACCGGGAGAAGGCGGCGTATCTCCGCCGTCTGGCGGAGGCGCGGGGCGTGATCCTGCTGACCGACCCGGACGGCGCGGGCTTCGTGCTCCGCAGCCACCTGAAGGGGCTGCTGCCCCCGGACAGAGTAAAGCAGGCGTATGTCCCCGACGTGTACGGAAAGGAACGCCGCAAGAAAAAACCCGGCAAGGAGGGGAAACTGGGGGTAGAGGGCATGACGCCGGGGGTTTTGGTGGAGGCGCTGCGGCGGGCGGGGGCGATGTTCGAGGGGGAGGGGAGGCGGACGGCGGCCGGGATCACCAAGGCAGACCTGCTGGAGAAGGGCTTGATCGGGCCGAACAGCCGCGAAAAGAGACTGGAAATACAGAAAAAACTCGGGTTTCCGGAACATTTGACGGCGAATGGCCTGCTGGAGGCGATGAACCTTCTGCTGAGCCGGGAGGAGTTTGATGCGCTGTAAGCGTTGTAATTGTGTCACCCTATTGCAATTACAGTGGAAATCGGATATAATAAATCGTTCGTTCGGTTATGCTGTCCGGACACAAAATGATACGATGATGATACCATAACGACATGATAACGACACAATAAGGAGTGTGAGACAATGACCGAGGAAAGAAAGACCAATACCCCCGAGACCGAGGAGGTAACGGAGAGTAAAAACTTTATTCTGAACTTTATCGACGAGGACATCGCAGAGGGTGGTCAGTTCCAGGGAATGACCGTCCACACCCGTTTCCCGCCGGAGCCTAACGGCTATCTGCATATTGGACACTGCAAGGCGCTGACCATCGACTTCGGCACCGCCGAGCGGTATAACGGTCTGTGCAACCTGCGTATGGACGACACGAACCCCACCAAGGAGGACGAGGAATTCGTGGAGGCCATCAAGCAGGACATCCACTGGCTGGGCTTCGACTGGGGCGACCGCTTCTTTTACGGCAGCGACTACTTTGAGGAGGATTACCGCCAGGCGGTGCTGCTGATCAAAAAGGGGCTGGCCTATGTGTGCCAGCTGACACCGGAGGAGTTCAAGGCCAACCGCGGCGACATCGGCATCCCCGCCGTATCGCCCTATCGGGATCGGCCCATCGAGGAGAGCCTGGACCTGTTCGCCCGTATGCGGGCCGGGGAGTTCCCCAACGGCGCTATGACGCTGCGGGCCAAGATCGACCTGGCCAGCGGCAACTTCAATATGCGCGATCCGGTCATCTACCGTATCAACCACATGAGCCACCACCGGCAGGGAAACAAGTGGTGCATCTATCCCATGTACGACTTCGCGCACCCCATTCAGGACGCGCTGGAGGGCATCACCCACAGCCTGTGCTCGCTGGAGTTTGAGGCGCACCGGCCCCTGTACAACTGGGTCATCGAGCACTGTGAGCTGCCTGCCCATCCCCGGCAGATCGAGTTTGCCCGGCTGGGCATCGACCACACGGTGATGTCCAAGCGGAAGCTGCGCAAGCTGGTGGAGGAGAACTATGTCTCCGGCTGGGACGATCCCCGGATGCCCACGCTGTGCGGTCTGCGCCGCCGGGGATACACCGCCGCCGCCATCCGCAGCTTCTGCGAGCGCATCGGCGTGGCCAAGTCCCCCAACACCATTGAGTACGGCTTCCTGGAGCACTGCCTGCGGGAGGATCTGAACGCCCACGCGGAGCGCACCATGGCGGTGCTGCACCCGGTGAAGCTGACGGTGACCAACTATCCCGAGGGCAAGAGCGAGGTATTCACGGTGGAGAACAACCCCACCGACCCGGCGCAGGGCACCCATGAGATCACCTTCTCGCGCCATCTGTGGATCGAGGCGGAGGACTTTATGGAGGTCCCGGTGCCCAAGTACAAGCGACTGACCCCCAACGGTCCGGAGTGCCGGCTGAAGGGCGCGTATCTGGTGCAGTGTACCGGCTGTGTGAAGGACGCGGACGGCAACGTCACCGAGGTGCTGTGCACCTATGATCCGGAGTCCAGCGGCGGTGATCCCGCCGACGGCCGCAAGGTCAAGGGCGCTACGCTCCACTGGGTGGACGCGGAGAACTGCATGGACGCGGAGGTCCGGCTGTACGACAACCTGTTTTCCGACGAGCAGCCCGACGGCCCGGACAAGGACTTCCTGGACTGCCTGAACCCGGAGAGCCTTACGGTGCTCACCGGCTGCAAGGTGGAGCCGGAGATGCGGAAGGTGGCGGAGGCGTTCGACAAGCAGGCCGACCGCACCGGCGTCAACGCGCCCACGTTCCAGTTCATGCGTGTGGGCTATTTCTGCCTGGACAACCGCGACAGCTCCGCGGCGCATATGGTGTTCAACCGCAGTGTGTCGCTGAAGGACAGCTTTAAGAAGTGAGAAAAAGCACCCCTCCGGGGGTGCTTTTTTTCATGTGTGATTTAAGTGCCGGACCTCGAAGTCTGTCTCGGCCAGGGTGCTGTCGGCGGTGCCCACCTGAAGGGCTACGGTAAAGATGCCCGAAGCACTGTCGTAGCGCAGACTGACATCGCGGACCCGAAGACCCCGGGGATAGGCAGCGCTGCTGAGCAGCTTGGTGCTGCCCAGGGTGAGCTGGCCGTCGGCATCCACCTGAAAGGCGGCGCCCTCGCCCTCCACGCTGCCCAGGTCCTGAATGAAGATGTGGTCCAGACTGCCGTCCGCGCCGGGGGTCACGGTGCCGCAGAAGCGCAGCTTGTCGCTGATAACGCTGGTAAGGGTGGAGCACAGCTCCTGGGCCTCGGACAGCTGCATGGAACTGTTGTAGGTGCGGCCGGCGAAGCGGACGCCCACGGTCAGCAGGGCGCTGACGAGCAGGACGATGAGAACGGCGCACAGCAGCTCCGTCAGGGTGAAGCCGCGGCGGTCACGAAGCTTGTTCATGGCGTGACCTCCTCGTAATAGAGGCAGCCGTTGTTCTCATAGACCTGCACGGTGGTGCGGCCGCTGCGGGTGCCGCCGCCGGAGGCGGTCAGGGCGGCGGTGCCGTTCGACACCGCGCTGCTGTAGTGGAAGGAGATGTCGGCGGAACGGACCTTAGCGTTGATCTTGGCGGCGGAAACGGCGGCGGTGGTCAGAAACACGAAGGTCAGTACGATGATCAGGATGGAGACCAGCGTCTCTACCAGCGTTTCGCCGCGGGTGCTGTTCAGCTTTTTGATACGACCGCCTCCTTTTCGATGGTGGCGTTGTCCGGCGACCAGGAGATCGTTGTCGTGGTCGTGGTGACGTCGCGGACCAAGAGATCGCCGCCGCTGACGGTGCTGACAGTGGGATCGGCCTTGTTTTCGCGGAGCGTCAGCACCAGGCGGCAGTCACTGTCGCCGCCGTCGGCCAGGTGCAGGACGATGGTGATGTCGTAATTGGGCGCCATGGTAAAGACGGCGGAGACATCGTCCAGCCCGTCCACGGATAGGGTGATGGTGTCGGTAAAGCTCTTGCCGCTGTCCCTGTCCACGGCGGCCTTGCCGGCCTTGAGCCATGCGGCCGTAAACCCGGTGGGCGAGGTCGTTTCGCGGCTCGTTTCGGTGGAGGTGTCATTGGTATAGGTGGTTTTCACCGTCTCCTGAACAAAGGAGGCGTTCAGGATATCATCACGCAGCAGACGGGCCGCAGAGCTGACCGTCAGATACGCCTGCCGGGCAGCCCGGTCATTCTCCAGACGGCGGGCCGAGGAAGTGGCGGCGGTGAGGATCACCGCACTGACCATACTGGCCGCCAGCAGCAGAAGGAGGGCCATCATCAGCGTGGCGCCCTGTTGGTTTTTCAGTTTGTGCACGGGAGGGCCTCCTTTCCGTGGAAGTGTTATGCGGTGGGGGTATCCGGCGCGGGAGCGTCCCCGGACGCGGCGGAGTCGCCGCTGCTGCCGGAGTCACCGGTGCCGCCGGAATCGCCGCCGGAAGTGCCGCCGCTGCCGCCGGAGTCACCGGTGCCGCCGGAATCGCCGCCGGAAGTGCCGCCGCTGCCGCCGGAATCTTCGCCGCCGTCGCCGCCGGAGGGCTCCTCCTTACCGGAGGGGGAGACCGGGGCGGCCTGCGGAGGCGTGGTGGTGTCCGGCATCTGGATCTTGGCCTCGTACACCGTGTCCGCGTAGAGCGTGTCGCCCACATCAGGCTTCCAGCCGGTGACGGTGATGAGCTGCGCTCCCGGCAGGGCGTTCAGCTCCTCCTGCGTAGGCTTGCAGCCTTCGGCGGTCTCGCCGTAGCCGATGGTGCGCCGCAGGGAGTCGTCGCCGTTTACCCGGAAGGTGACGGTGATCTGGGTGTCCTTCTCCGTCAGGGTGTAGGGGATGGAGAGGGTGAAGGTGTGGTTTTCAGCGTCCGTGAGGGTGACGGTGAGGGTGATCTGGCCTTGGCTGCGCCCCTTGACCGTCAGGGGACGGTAGGTGAAGGCGCTGGTGGTGTCCTCTGCCGGTGTGCCCACGGTGACGCGGAAGTCGTCGTTCTCGGCGCGGAACACGTCGGGATGGAGGACGGGGGTGTCCTCGTCGTTGGAGACGGGCATGGGCCGGAGGACGTACTCCGTGGCGTCGGCGCCGCTGCCGGAGGTGACGGTGACGCCGGAGACGGAGAGACCGTCAAAGGCGGCGGCGCTGCCCCGGCTGTACAGGTACAGCTTGGCACCGGTGTAGGCGGGGGTGTCGGTGTAGGGGGCTCCGTTGTAGGGGGGAGCCGAGGCGTCGGTGCCGGCCAGGAAGGCGTCGCCCGCGCGGGTCATAATGCCCTGCCGATAGACAGGGGGGTCGCCGGAGGTGTTGGCGATGCCCAGCACGCCCTGCATACGGACGGGAAGCACAAGGGGCAGTTGGCTGGTGAAGCTCTCGCCCGCCGCGTTGGTGTAGGTGGCCTCTACGCGGGGGAGATCCTCGCCCTCACCTACGGCGGTGAGGGTGACCTTCTGGTCGTCGGTGGCCGCCGAGGCGGTGATGTAGTTGCTGCCGGCGCTGGGGATGACCCGCCATTTAACGCCGGAGAGGGTGCTGCCCTTGCTGTCGGAGGCGGAGAGGGTCAGGGTGGCGGTGTCGCCGACGAAGAAGTCGTCGCCGGGCAGGCCGTCCACGGAGATGTCCAGCGTGGAGGTGACGCTCACCAGCAGTCGGGCGGTATAGTCACCCAGCGTGGCGAAGACCTCGGTAGAGCCGACCGACAGGCCGGTGAGGGTCACAGTGTAGCTGTGCCGGACGTCCGTCGGGGGCGTCTGTGCCTGTGGCTCGGAGACCTCCACGATGCCCTCGCGGGAGCAGGTGATGGCGGGTGTGGCGTCAGCACCGATAGCCTGCGTGAAGTGCAGCGACAGCGTGGCGCTGGGGGTGGTGATACGGTCCAGCGACAGGATACCGCTGCTCCAGTACAGGCCGCGGGAGGGCCATTCGCCGTAGTGCAGGCAGGCGGTGCCCTGGGTCAATACGGTGGGGAAGGGGTAGTCCTGTCCGCGGAGGGCTGCCGCACTGCCGGGGAAGCTGTATTTGCCGTGGGCCGACTGGCCGTTTTCCTCCGTGGTGACCCAGTGGAAGCTGCCATCGTCGCTGCCGCCGTTGAGCATTTCCGTGAAGGTCTTGCTGTCGGCGGAGGTCTTGGCAGACATCTGGTCGTAGGTCAGGGCTGTCAGGCCGTTGATGGTGTAGGTGCTGCTGCCGGTGTTCCAGGTGTACTTGGACAGATAGCTCAGATCGCCACGGAGCATATCCATCCGCGCGGTATCGGTGTTCAGCAGGGTGGACAGGGAGTAGTAGGTGTAGATGTATTGCCACTGGGATGGGGACCAGGTCCTGTTGGACTTGCCGTAGAAGGTGGGGAGGCTGTTGAAGGAGATCGCGGCGCTGCTGTCCAGGTAGTAGCAGTTGTTGATGGTCAGCTGTGCGGTGCCACCGTTCACGCCGGCACGGTCGGCGATGCTGCCGATGAGGGAGATGCCGGTGATGGTGCCCTCCATGGCAGGGAAGGTCATGTAGGTGTAGCAGTTGTTGTAGGTGGGCTGGCCGTCCTTGCTGCCGGAGAAGTTGGAGAAGGTGGCGGAGAAGCCGCTGCCGCCGATGCCGCCGATGTACACGTAGGTGTCCGGGCCGGCCTCCGCGCCGCCCTGGGTCATTTTGACGGCTTTAGGCGTCGTCTCATAGCGATTCACGAAGACGGTGTTGGAGCCATCGCCGGTGAGGATGCGCTCGTTCAGCAGATCGCTGGCGACGGTGATGCTGCCGCCGGTGTAGCAGTCCGACACATCATAGCGGACGCCGCCCACCAGACCGCCCACGCGGACATAGTTGCCCCACTGGGCCTTGTTCATGGCGCCGTTGTTTGTTTCACTGGCGTAGCGGTGGGTACAGTTGATATTCAGCTTGACCACGGCGGAGCACCTGTTCAGATTGGCGCTGGATACGCCCACCAGCCCGCCGATGGCGGCTTCGCCCAAGAACTGCCGGTTTTTGCTGTTGTCGGTCACGGTGTAGCCGGCGATAGCGCAGTTGCTGATGGTGCTGACCTTCGTCTTGTCCTTCAGGTTTTCATCATAGTCGTAGGCAATGCCTACCAGACCACCCAGGGCGTAGGAGGTGGCGTAATTCTCCGGCCCGGTGGCACCGGAGGCAGGGGTGGCGTCGGTCTTGCGCTGGATAACGGCGTCGTTGTCGCTGTAGAGAACGATGTTTTTGATCTCCGCGCCGGCGGTGGTGCCGAACAGACCCACGTTGTAGCAATGGGAGGTGATGTTCACATTCTTGATGTAGTAGTTGCCGCCGTCGTAGATACCGCCGAACCAGTTGTACAGCGTCAGATCATAGGTTTCATTGCCCCTGTTCAACTGGCCGTTGTTCACCGCGCCGGCAATGGGGTGGAAGTCGTAGTTTGCGGCCGTGCCGTCGGCGGCGGTGCCGTGTCCTGCGCCGTTGAGGTCGTGGGTCTGCTGCCAGGTGAGGATAGGACGGGGGCCGCCGGTGCTGTCGCCGGCCAGCGCCATCGCCTTTGTCTGCAGCGCATTGCCGTGGCGGTTGGTGTATTGCAGATAGGGATAATACTTGTAGTCACTATTACTGCCTGTGACATCGCGCGTCGTGCTGCCCTGACTGTCGATATAGCTCCAGTTAATGTATTGCAGCTGCTCTATGGAGCGTACCTGGTAGGGCTTGGAGGCCGTTCCCGGCGCATTGTTGGAGGACAGGGCGAAGGCGTCGGCAAAGAAGGGGCTGACGGTGTAGGTCAGCGCGGCGCCCTCGTGGGTCAGCGTCCAGGCATCGTTGGCCTGGGTGCCGCTGGTCAGATGGAGGCCGTCGTTGGCGGTGCGGTAGGTGACGAAGTTCAGGGCGGGCATCTGGTGGCGCAGCGCGGCGGCGGCCTCGGCGTCTTCCGCGCCCAGCACGGTGATGCTGCCGGTTTGCAGGGTGGGGGACGTCTCGCTGCCGAACGACCAGTAGTAGCCGTAGCCGTAGGCGGTGACGGTGCCGCCGTCATCATGGGTGGTGCAGAGGCTGCTGTTGGTCTTGTAGACGCCGTCCTCGACACCGATCGAGGAGAAATAGTAGCCGCCGCTGCCGGTAGGCTTGGACTCATATTCCCAGTACAGCAGGCCCAGAACGCCCATATCGGCAGGGGTCACCCAGTCGCCGTAATGGACGCGGCTGCCGTCGTGGCCGGCGACGATTCCGGGATAGGGGTAGGCCTTGCCGGCGGAGTCCAGGGTCTTATCGTGCTGGAAGGTATTGGCGGCGGAGACGGCGCCAAAGCCGCCCAGCCGGGTGACCATGCCGCGCAGGGCCGGCTCGTTCACCGGAGCTGCGCCGGATCTGTCCGTGTACTGGTATAGGTGAACGCTGTCTACAAAGCGGTATGTGCCGCCGTTGAGGTAGCAGCAGCCGGATACGCCGCCGGCAGTGGGGGCAAAGCCGTGAATATCCGCATTGGGTGAAGTCATGGCTGTGGCGCAGTAGCTGGCGCGGAGGGAGCCGGTGTTGCTGCCGGCAAAGCCGCCCAGCGTCACGCCGCCGCCGTTGATCGTGCCGATCTCAATGTCGGCCATGGCGTAGCACTGCTGGACGACGCCGCTGTTGCCGCCCGCGAAGCCGCCGGCGCAGAGCGTGGCGTACAGGCTGTTGGCGGAAAGGCGCGGTGCGCTGACGCCGGAGGCGCGGACCGTACCGCTGTTGCGTCCCACCAGGCCGCCCAGATACAGGATACTGCCGTGACGGGCGTCGCCGTTCACGGAGAAGCCCGCGGCGGCGCAGTTGTAGACCGTGCCCTCGTTGCAACCGGTCAGGGCGCCGATGCAGGCGGTTTGCAGAGAGAGCTGGCCTTCCAGAGAAACGGTACGATCCTTATTGGCGGTGAGCAGTATGATATTGCGCAGGGTGCCCCGGTTCAGACCGAACATACCGGCATAGCTGGTGCCGTCGGTGTTGACGACGCCGGTAAAGGAGGGCGCTGCGATGGTATAGCCGCCGCCGTCGTAGGTGTGGATGAAAGGCTTGCCGTCCGCGGCACCGATAGGCGGCTGCGTGTGCACCGTGAGACGGGCGTAGCTGTTGTAGTCGATGGGGCGCTCCTGCCGGAAGACGGCTGTCTTGTCCAGCAGGGTACGGTAGGTATCGTAATACAGGCTCAGGTTGTGCAGATGACGGGCCGTGCGGAGGCCAACCTCCGCCGGGGCGCTGGGCAGGGCGGCGCCCTGGATCACGCGGCAGGCGAAGTGGGGATTGAAGAAGTAGGAGATGTCATCCACCGTTACCTGACGGTAGAAGGTGGGGGACACCTCACTGGTATAGACCAACTCGTCGGGCAGGCGCACCAGCCAGTATTCGCTGTCGAGTTTGATGGAATTCGGCAGGGTGGCGGTGCGTGCCGTATCGCCCAGGGTATAGGTGACGGTGATGGCGTCCGTGGGCTGGGCGCGGTAGACCATGCCGTAGCCGTCATCCACGACGGTGCCGCCGGAACGGAGGGTGGAGCGGTTGGCACCCAGGAAGCCGTAGGTGCCGTCGCTGTATTTTTCATAGTAGGCCAGCGCGCCGGACTCGAAATCCGCCTGCCAGTCGCCGTAGTGGGGCAGACCGGTGAGCCGGGGGTAGGAGTAGGTGCTCAGGCCCATGTTGTCCATGAGGTTGTAGGCCACGGTGTCGCTTGTCTCCGCGGTAAAGGCGGTGCCCAGGACCTTTACGCCCTCTGCGCGGTTCTGGCCGCTCCATTCGGCGTAATTGACGAAGCTGGTGCCGGACAGATCGTTCCGGCTGTGGAACAGGTAATAGACAGTGTCTATGTCGGCGGGAGCCGTGCCGGCAGCGGGGGGCTTGACGGTGGAGTAGGTCAGCTTCATGTCGGTGCCCAGGCGGACGCAGGCACTGTAACAGGCCTTGAGGCTGTCGCCGCCGGAGAGCTCGCCGCCGGAGAGACCGGCGGTGGTGCCGGCGCTCTGGAAGCCGGCGGCGTAGCAGTTGGACAGGGCGATATTGGCGGTGCCGTTGCAGGCGCCTATCAGGCCGCCGGCGACGCCGTTATTGGCGGCGGCGTACAGGTAGCAGTCCGCGTAGGAATGGTCCACGGTCAGAGCAGCGCTGTCCGTATTGCCCACCAGGCCGCCGGCATAGCGGACGCCCTGAATCACGGTAGCCGCGAAGCTGCGGCGGATGGTCAGCGTGCCGTCGCAGCGGCCTGCCAGACCGCCCGCCGTGCTGCCGCGGAGCCAGATGTCCTGTTCGGTCTTGGTGCTGAGTTTGTCGCGGGTGGGACTGAGGTACACCTGACAGTCGAGAATCTCGGTCTTGCCGCTGAGACGGCCGGCCAGGCCGCCGGCATTGCCGGAGGCGGTGATGTCGGCGCCGCAAAGGCGCAGGTTTTTCAGCGTGCCGGAGAAGGCGGCAAAAAGACCGCCGTCGCCGGTGGTGTTCACGGTCAGACCGTAGATGACCGGGTGGTAGACCTGGCCGTTCACGGTGGCCTTGCTCTCGCAGTAGGTCAGGCGGCTGTTGGTGATGGGCGTGAACGTGCGGGAGCCGTACAGACGGTCCCAGCCGTCGTCGGTGTTTTCGTTGACAAATTGGATATCCTGCTCCTGCACGGCGCGGGTGATGCTGTCGGGCAAGCGGGAGGCCGTGTCCAGATTTTGCAGGTGGCGGGCGTAGGTAACAACGGCGGTGTCGCCGCCGCGAACCTCGGCAAACAGACTGTTGGCGGTCAGCGTGCCGGAGGCGGAGTCCACCAGACGGTTCTCACACGTCACCTCCACGGTGATGGTCAGGTCCGCGCCGGGGGTCAGATTTTTGTTTTTGAAGCGGGCCTGCTGGCCGAAGCGCATACCGTCCGTGAGAGAGTCCAGGACCATGGTGGCGGTGTAGGTGAGATAGTCGGTCTTGACCTCGCTGCCGGTCAGCTCGATGCGGGAGGTGCTGTGGACGCCGTCGGAGACGGTCACATAGAAGTGCAGCGGCTCCATAGGCGTGTCGCAGGTGACGCGCAGAAGAAGCTGCTCTTTGTTGATGATCTCCATATGGGGCGTCAGCTTGCCGGTGATCTCGGACTGCACACTGTCGCCGCCGTAATAGCCCACGGTGGCGCCGGCGCTCAGCCGGCCATCACGGAACCGCAGGGGATTGAAGCTGTCAAAGTCGTAGGTCAGGGGTTTTTCACTGTAAAACACGGCGTAGACGCTGCCGCTGGCGGGGTCGAGCTCGATCACCCAATGGTTGTCCCACAGCTGGCGGTCTGCCTGATCCTTCGGCAGGATGGCCGCGGCGGCGGAGCCTTCGCCGGTCTTGGCGGCGGAGGTCACATAGTACAGGGAGGTTTTTCTCTCGGCGGCGTCCAGCGGTGTGTTGTTCAGGGGCTGCAGATCCTCCGCATAGCAGTCGGAAATACGGCCATTGGCCAGCAGCTCGGACAGCTTGTTCTGGGCGGCGTGGTAGACGATCTCCGCCTTGGCGTCCAGCTCCGTCTGGCGCAGGTCGCGCTGATGGCGGGTGATGGGGATCATGGCCAGGCCCATCAGCACGATCAGAATGGCGACCGCGATGAGGACTTCGGACAGCGTAAAGCCGGAATTATTCAGTTTTGAGAGCTTTTTTTGCATAACACAATCGATACGCTGCCCCGCAAAGGGACGCGGGCGGGAAAATGGTGGGGACGCAGTCAGGGCATCAGCTCGAAAAAGATGAGGTGAAGCACGGTTTTGTACTGCGCTTTGTCGGCGTCATACTGCACGTCCACGTTGGAGAGGAAGTTGACATTGGCGCTGGCGCTCAGCGCGTCGATGATCTGGCGGGACTGGGCGTAGGAAGCGGTCTGGTAGGTCAGCGTCACGGGGCGCAGCACGAGATAGCCCTCCTGGGTGGTGCCCTCGGTGCAGTCCACCTCGTATTGCAGGGTGGCGGCCATGAGCTTGTCCAGCTCGGTCATCAGGGCCTGGTCGTTGTCGTACTGGGGCAGGGCACGCTCCTGGCCGGAGGCCTTGATGGCGGCAATGGCCTGCTGCATCTGCTCCAGCTGGGCCAGACGGACACGATCGGTGTCCAGCTCGGCCTGCTCGATGTCGGTGTTGGTGCGGAGGGAGGTTATCTGGCGGTCGATGGGCTCCAGAAACAGCTTGCAGTAGCCCAGGACCAGCACCAGTACCACCAGGACCAGCAGCAGGGTCTTTTCCCGCTTGGTAAGCTCGCGGTTCATTGAGACACCTCCTCCGGCTGTCGCAGTTCGATGCGGACGGTGAAATCCATGATGGTGGCGGCCTTGCCCTCCTCCGTGGAGGCGACGCTGAGGGAGACGCTGTCCACGATGGGGGAGAGGCGCAAGCGGGCGAACATGGCGGAGATCTGGTCCAGGGTCATGCCGGACATATCCACGTTCATGGTGTTTTGGGTGATCTGGAGCGCCGTGAGGGAGCCATGGCTGAGCATCTCCTGCTCCAGCAGGTCCAGGGCCGCCTGACGGTCCACGGCGGCGGGGATGTCCTCGCTGCCGGCGGCGGTCATCCAGTCCATGGAGTAGGTGCGGTATTCCAGCAGGACGCGGTCATAGTCGGACAGGGCCTCCTGGGCGCTCACATACTGGGTGTGGACGCGGTCATAGGCGGCCTGGGCCTTGTCCAGACGGCGGTACTGCTGGAGCACGCCGAAGTTGACCACAACGGTTACCAGCGCCGCAATGGCCAGAATACCGATGAGCAGGGTACGGCGGTCACGCTGGCGGTCCTCCTGCAGGTTCAGGTTGATGCCGGTCTTCTGAGGGCACTTTATCATTTTCCGCGCGGGTGCGGCAGTGTGCGTATCCACGGTGATACCGTTCTTTTCCGCGATCATTGCAGACCTCCTCTCAGTCCCTCGTCCACGCCGCCGATGGCGCGGAGATACATCCACGGCTCATCCAGGGTCACATCGTCGCCCAGCAGCTCCTGGGCGGTGTGCAGGTGCAGGTGCGTGGTCTCGGCCAGCGCCTGACGCAGGGGGACAATATTGCAGCCGCCGCTGCACAGGCACAGGTCAGTGAGCTCCTGCTGCCGGTTGTTGTAGTTGAAGAAGTTGACGGCCTTCATCACCTCCACGGCGATGCGGGCGTAAAACGATTGGGCATAGTCGGAGGAGAGCACGTCGTTGTAGTTTTGCAGCACATAGCTGTGGGCTACATGGATATCCACGCCGCAGTGCTCCGCTACCAGCTGCTCCAGACGGTTCAGGCCCAGGTCGATCTCCCGGCGGCTTTCGAAGAAGGCGCCGCGGTAGATGTAGAGATAGGCGGCGGTGTGGCCCAGGTTGACGATGCACATATCCCGCTGGGGCAGGCCGGTGCGGCGGTAGTAGGCCGCCAGCACGCCGGCGTAGGCGCACTCGCTGGGGGTGAGGACCTGCAGCTTGAAGCCGGCGCGGCGCATCATGGCGCGGTAGCGCTCCGCCGTCTCCTTGAGCATGGCGCAGGCCAGCAGCGTCATCTCGGTTGGATAGCCGTCCTGGTCGCGGAGGATGTCGCGCATGGAGTAGTCAAAGTAGTACTTGCTCTTCTCGTCCGTAAGGAAGTCGCGGAACTCGTAGGGCAGGTTGTAGCGCAGCTGCTGCTCCGTCATGGCGGGCATGGTCAGCTCGCGGGTAAAGACCTCGGTGGAGGGCAGGACCACGGCGGCGTTGGTCAGGGGAATGCCGTTATCCCGGGCGGTCTGGCGGAGGAAGTCCGCCATGGCGTCCATGGACAAGATCTTGGTGCCGGAGACCATGTTGTCCGGCAGGGGGGCCATGGCGGCCTTTTTCAGCGTACTGCCGGCGAAGTAGGCCAGCTTGACGCTGCTGCCGCCGATATCAATGCCAACGATCTTCTTCAAAACAGAATACCTCGCTTTCTTGGAGATGGGGGCTCACAGCAGGGAAAGATACCAGTCGATAAGGTTCTGGCCGAACAGGGCGGCGCACCAGGCGGCCAGCGCGATGCCGGGGCCCCAGGGAAGGCCCTGCTGTCCGCGCTTGGCGCGGACAAGGCCCCATAGGATACCGACGACGCAGGCCAGCAGCAGGCACAGCAGGTTTTTCTGCCAGCCCAGAAACAGCCCTGTGAGAAACAGCAGCTTGATATCGCCGCCGCCCATGGCGTCGCGGCGGAGCAGCTTCTCCATCAGCAGCGCCAGCAGCAGGACGCTGCCGCCCACGGCGACGCCGCCGATGAGGCCGTCCAGCGCCCGTTTGCCCGGGTCCGGGACAAAAAACAGGGTGACGATAAAAAGCACAACGCCGACCGCGATAAAGCGGTCGGGGATGATGTACCCCTCCAGGTCCGCGAAGGCGCAGGCCAGCAGCAGGCAGGCCACGGCCCAGGCTTCGAGGGTCCGGAGGGAGATATCATAGCGCAGCAGCAGCGACACGAACACCAGCGCGGCCACCGCTTCACCCACCGCGTGGCGGGGGGAGAGCTTCGCGCCGCAGTAACGGCAGCGGCCGCGGCTGAACACATAGCTGAACACCGGCACCAGGTCGCGGGGCGCCAGCACATGGCCGCACGCGTCGCAGTGGGAACGGCCACGGAGGACACTCTCGCCATGGACGATGCGCCAGACGGCGCAGTTGAGAAAGCTGCCCATGCAGGCGCCCAGCAGGGCGGCGATGAAGCAGCTGTATATGGTGATGGCGGGGGCGGCGTACAGCATGGGAACAGGCTCCTTTGTGTCGTTGCGGGTGTCCCCGCCCCGGCGCAGCCGGGGCGGGGGAGGGAGAAGAGCAGGAATCAGCCATTGAACGTGGCGGAAGCCAGCGTCCAGCTGTAAGTCTTTCCATTATCGTCATTACCGTCAGTCAGCTTCTTGGCGGCATACTGGAAGGTGTCCTTGTTTTCAACCTTGGTGAAGTTTTTCGGGTAATTCAAAGTGGTTTTTTCGCCGTTATCGGGGCCAGCCAGGAAAGCGTCGGCAGTAGTGGGGATCTTCTTGTTCTCAGTCAGGATACCGACCTGCCACTCGGCGTACAGAGCGCGGACATTGGCCACGTCAGCGGCCTCCTTGGACTTGGTCAGAGCGCCGTTGAACACGGGGATGGCGATGGCCACCAGAACAGCGATGATGGCGACAACGATCAGCATCTCCATCAGGGTGAAGCCCTTTTTGTTGTTGAGTTTTTTCAGCATGGGTAGTTTCTCCTTTTCTGTTTGTAGTTCTATATCGTCCCGCGGCGTTGCGCGCGGAAGTGATACCTTGGTTATATGCCGCCGTACAGGGTGAACATGGGCAGGTAGACCGCCAGCAGCAGCAGGACCACCAGCACGGCCAGGGCAATGGTGATGGCCGGCTCCAGCACGGCCAGCAGCCGGGCGGTGGTGACGGACACCTCGTTGTCGTAGTAGCCTCCGATCACGTCCAGCGTCTCCTCCAGTGCGCCGGAGCGCTCGCCTACGCCCACCATCTCGGTGAGCATGGCGGGGAAGCACTCGATGCCGGCCATGCTCTCGGTCATGGGACGGCCGCGCTCCACATCCTGCCGGACCTGACGGACCGCCAGCGAGAAGGTGTAGTTGCTCACGACGTTGGCGGTGACCTCCAGCGCCCGGGGCAGCGGCAGACCTGCCGCCAGCAGGGTGGCCATGCTGTGGGCGAACTGGGCGGCGGCGTTCATGGAGTGTATGCGGCGCAGCGGGGCGCGCGTCAGGCTCCAGGCGGCCAGCGCGGCGCGGCCGCGCTCCGTGCGGCGGAAGGTCAGGTAGGCGATGACCAGCAGGGCCAGAACGCCCAGCAGCAGCAGCCACCACTTGGTGAAGAAGGCGCTGACGGCCATCAGGGCTCTGGTGACGCCGGGAAGGCTGCCGGAGCCCAGGTCCGTGAAGGCGTCCGTGAACGCGGGGACCGCCACGGCGATGATGATGACAAAGACGACGATGGCCACGATGATGACCATCACAGGGTACGTCAGGGTGCTGACGATCTTGGCCCTGGTCTTGGCGGAACGGTCGTAGTAGGCATGCAGACGCTGGAAGCAGCTCTCCAGCGTGCCGGACTGCTCGCCGGCGCGCAGCGTCTCGGTAAAGGTCTTGGGCAGGTAGGGGGCGTTGTTCTCGAAGCTCTGGGCAAGGGAGTAGCTCGCGCCCACCTCCTCGGAGACCTTATCCAGCATCCGGCGGAGGTATTTGTTCTTCGTCTGGGCGGCTACCATAGACACGCAGCGCTCCACCGACAGCCCGGAGGCCAGAATGATGGCGAACTGGGAGCACAGGAGCGCCAGCTCCTTCTCCTTGACCCGGAAGGCCACGGGGCGGGAGAGCACGCTCTCCTTCTTCTCGGGAACGGCCTCCAGCTTCGTGATGATGGCAACGCTCTCGCGGAGCTTGTCCGCCGCCTCAAATTCATCGTAGGCGCGGAGCACACCGGAGACTTTCGCGCCGCCGGCGGTCTGGCCTTTATAGCGGAATGTGGTCATGGGCGCGGGGCGCTCCTTTCTGTGAAATCAGGTCTCGGCGGCGGTGTTGATGACGCGGGCGGCCTCCGCCGCGGAGGTGACGCCGGAGAGCACCAGCTCGCGGCAGCTTTCCCGCAGGGTGGTGAAGCCGTCCTGCCGGGCGGCGGAGAGCAGCTCGTCGCCGTCGGCACCATGGCTGATGCGCCGGCGGAGGCAGCTGTTGAGCAGCAGTATCTCGAACACGGCGCGGCGGCCGATGTAGCCGGAATGGCGGCACTCGGGGCAGCCGGCGCCCTTGTAGAAGGTGACGTCGCTGTCCTCGGGCAGGCCGAGAAGAAGCAGCTCCTCGGCAGAGGGACGGTAAGCCGTTTTGCAGTGGGGACAGAGCTTGCGGACCAGACGCTGGCTGACCACGCCCCGCAGGGCGCTGGACACCAACCAGGGCTCCACGCCGATGTCCTCCAGACGGTGGACGGCGGAGACGGCGTCGTTGGTGTGCAGGGTAGAGAAGACCAGGTGGCCGGTGATGGCTGCCCGCATGGCGATGGAGGCCGTCTCACCGTCGCGTATCTCGCCCACGGCGATGATGTCCGGGTCCTGACGCAGGATCGCGCGCAGGCCGCTGGCAAAGGTCATGCCGGTCTTTTCGTTGATCTGACACTGGTTCACGCCGGGGAGGTGGTACTCCACCGGATCCTCCAGCGTGACGATGTTCAGCGCGTCGCTGGACAGGTCGCGGAGCATATTGGACATGGTGGTGGACTTACCGGAGCCGGTGGGGCCCACCAGCAGCACCACGCCGCTGGTGTTTTTCAGCAGGGCGTTGTAGTTGTCCAGGTCGCGGCCCTCCAGCCCGAGGACGGACTTGTCCAGCACCTGGGCGGACTTGTCCAGCAGGCGAAGGACGATCTTCTCGCCGTAGACGGTGGGCATGGAGGAGATACGCAGGTCAAGGCTGTGGCCCCGGACGGAGAACATGGCGTGGCCGTCCTGGGGCACCTTGTGCTCGGCAATATTCATGCCGCCCATGATCTTCAGGCGGGAGATGACGGTGTTCTGCAGATCGGCGGGTACAGTGAGCACACGCTGCAGCAGGCCGTCAATACGCATACGCACCAGCATTTCACCCTCCTGGGGCTCCAGGTGGATGTCGCTGGCGCGCTCGGTGAAGGCGCGCTCGATCAGGGAGTTGACAAAGCGGATGGTGGGGGCCGAGGCCTCCGGGTCGGCAGTGTCCCGGGCCATCTGGGCGGGGATGATGTCCTCGCTGCTGCCGGCCTCGCGCTTCATCTCCTCGATGACGCGGGCGGTGCCCTCGCTGCCATACAGGCGCTCGATGGCCTGCTCCACCGCCTTGCGGGTGGCGATCATGGGGATGATGCGTTTGCGGGAGGCGGTCTTGACCTCGTCCTGGGCCACAAAGTCCAGGGGGTCGTGCATGGCCAGGTACAGGCGGTCCTGCACCAGCTTTACCGGGACCACGAGAAACTTTTTGGCCAGGTTCCGGGGGACGTATTTGGCCAGCTCCACGGGAATGGACACGGCGGTCAGGTCCACGAAGTCCACGCCCAGCTGCACACGCAGCGCGTCAATGAGCTGCGCTTCGGAGATAACCCCCTGCCGGATGAGAACATCGCCCAGACGCTGGCCGTCCTCGCGGGGCAGGGCCAGGGCCTGCTCCAGCTGCTCGCCGGTGATGATACCGGAGGAGACCAAAAGATCGCCCAGCCGCATATATGCCACGGAATACACCTCCAAACGGTAAAAAGCAAAAAAATTAAGTAGGGGCAGAAACGCGGGACGCAGTCTGCGCCTCGCGGTAGTGTTTTCAACCCCTACAATACCCTACTGTATGTAGTGAAAATTACTATACCGCATTTTCGCCGTAAAGTCAATTCCTTTTTCGACATTTTTACACATAAAACCGGCAAAAATGGAGGGTTGATGTGTGAAAATCATGCGCTCATATGACAAATTTCAGAAGAACCTGCAACAAATCCGATCGTGTGATAAGAAGCTGTTAACAAGCATGGTTCAGAAAAGCCAACCCTTTTTACGGCGGGGCGGTGGCGGCGGGTCCCGGCGGAAGGGTTTATCCACCAGAATGATGTCATCACCGAACTTCTGAACGCACTCCCAGGGGATGTAGTAATCCTCGCCCCGGCCGAACAGCCCGAAGAACCGGCAGGGACCGAAGACGATCAGCGCCTTGACGGAGCCCTCCGGCACCGTGACCTCCACGTCGCCCACACAGCCAAGGCGGCAGCCGTCGCACAGATTGATGACCTCTTTGCGCCGCAGCAGCGAAAATTTGCACAGCATCGGTGTCACCTCCTGCCGTCAGGATATGCGCGGCGGAGGCTGTCCCATACCGTCGGATCTTAGGGCTTTTCGCCGGGGAGAATAACCGCCGCACCGGCGGGAAATACTGCCACTATCACGAAAGAGGCAGGTGGCGTCATGCGGGGCAGAGTGGAGATCAGCGGCATCAACACAGCGAAGCTGCCTGTGCTGAAAAACGATGAGATGACGGCGCTGCTGCGCCGCGCCCACGCAGGTGATACAGCGGCGCGGGAGCAGCTGATCTGCGGCAATCTGCGGCTGGTGCTGTCGGTGCTGCAGCGGTTCGCGGGGCGGGGCGAGAGCGCCGACGACCTGTTCCAGGTGGGGTGCATCGGTTTGATGAAGGCCATCGACAACTTTGATGTGGAGCAGCCAGTGCGGTTCTCGACTTACGGCGTGCCCATGATCGTGGGGGAGATACGCCGCTATCTGCGGGACAACAGCGCCCTGCGGATCAGCCGCAGTATGCGGGACACGGCCTACAAGATCCTGCGGGCCCGTGAGGCGCTGCTGGTGGAGACGCAGCGGGAGCCCACGGTGGAGCAGCTGGCGCGGTATCTGGACATTCCGCGGGAGGACGTGGTGTTTGCCATGGACGCGTTCAGCGATCCGGTGAGTTTGTACGAGCCGCTGTATGCCGACAGCGGGGACACGGTGTGCGTCATGGACCAGGTGCGGGACGAGAAGAACACCGACGAGAGCTGGCTGGACCGCATCGCGCTGAAGGACGCCATAGCCCGGTTGGACCCGCGGCAGCGGAGCATACTGGCGCTGCGGTTCTGCCAGGGGAAGACGCAGATGGAGGTCAGCAGCGAGATCGGCATCTCACAGGCGCAGGTGTCACGACTGGAAAAGACAGCACTGGGCAGCATCAGGAAGAATATGTGAGTATCCCCCGGCTTGGCCGGGGGATACTTGCGTCTTTTGCGTCTTTTGAAAAACGCCCTCTTTTCTTTTGGAGAAGTTTGGTGTATACTATATGCTGAATGAGTATTTGCACCGGAGGTACTGACTATGTTTGATAATCGACGGGAGATCATGCAGGATGTGTTTCTGACGTATCTGCCCGCACAACGCTTCAAAACCAGCCGCATGACCGTGCAGCTGATCGCGCCTTTGCAGAGAGAGACAGCGGCGGCCAACGCGCTGCTGCCCGCCGTGCTGCGGCGGGGTACCGTCCGCTGCCCGGATATGGAGAGCCTGTCCGCCGCGCTGGATACGCTGTACGGCGCCAATATCGACTATACCGTCCGCAAAAAGGGTGAGCGCCAGTGTGTGGGTTTTGCTGCCGGCTTTATCGACGACGCCTTCACGCCCCACGGCGAGAAGCTGCTGGAGCCTGTGTCGGCGATGCTTGGCGAGCTGCTGCTGGACCCTGTGACCCACGGGGGACGTTTTCTGAACAGCTATGTGGAGAGCGAAAAGGCCAACCTGATCGACGCCATTCGGGGCCTGAAGAACGACAAGCGTGACTGGGCGGATATCCGGCTCATGCAGGAGATGTGCGCCGGCGAGCCGTACAGCGTGCTGCGCCTGGGAGACGAGGAGACGGCCGGGCGTATCACCAACCAGTCACTGTATGTCCACGGGCAGGCGCTGATGGCGTCCAGCCGGGTGGAGGTCATCTACTGCGGCAGCGCGGAGGCGCAGCGTGTGGAGGACGCAGTGCTCACGGCGCTGGCGGCGCTGCCCCGCGGCGCCCAGACGGTGCTGCCGGAGGTGCAGCGCATACAGGCACCGGATACGCCCCGGCGGATCGTGGAGACGATGGACGTGACCCAGGGCAAGCTGGCCATGGGCTACCGCTGCAGCAGCGACGACTATCCGGCCATGGTGCTGGCAAATCTGATTTTCGGCGGCACCAGCAACTCCAAGCTGTTTTTGAACGTGCGGGAGAGGCTGAGCCTGTGCTACTACGCCTCCAGCAGCTATGCCCGCAGCAAGAACATTCTGACCGTGTCCAGCGGCGTGGAGACCGCAGACTTTGAACGGGCGGAGACGGAGATCGGCCGCCAGCTGCAGGCAGTGCAGCAGGGCGATTGGGAGGACTGGGAGCAGGAGGGTGCTCTGCAGGCCATCCGCGCGTCGCTGCTGTCACTGTCGGACTCTCAGGGTGCGCTGGAGAATTTCTATCTGGGCCAGATCGCGGCTGGGGTCGAGGAGACACCGGAGGAGCTGGCCGCGGCGCTGGAGCAGGTGACAAAGGAGCGCATCGTGGCGGCGGCACAGACGGTGAAGCTGGATACGGTGTACTTCCTGCGGGGAAAGGAGGAGGCGTAACATGGACAAGAAGCTGTATCCCCGCATCGGCGAGGAAGTGATATGGGAGACGCTGGACAACGGACTGCCGGTGTGCATCGTGCCGAAGCAGGGCTTTTCCCGAAAGTACGCGCTGTTTGCCACCCGTTACGGCGGCATGGATATGCGCTTTGAGCTGAAGGGACAGTGGCTGGACACTCCGGCGGGCATCGCCCACTATCTGGAGCACAAGATGTTCGACACGAAGGACGGCAACGCCCTGCAGGAGCTGGCGAAAAACGGCGCGGAGCCCAACGCCTTCACCTCCAACGCCATTACGTGCTACTATTTTGACTCTACGGAGAAGTTTTACGAAAATCTGGAGATACTGCTGTCCTTCGTGTCTGTGCCCTATTTCACCGATGAGAGCGTGGAGAAGGAACAGGGCATCATCGGCCAGGAGATCGGCATGATCGAGGACAACCCCGAGTGGCAGGTGTACAAGCAGATGATGCAGGCGCTGTACCGCAGCAGTCCCGCGCGGACGCCGGTGGCCGGCAGCGTGGAGAGCATCAGCCATATCACGGCGCAGACGCTGTATGACTGCCACAAGGCGTTCTACACCCCGGCAAATATGTGCCTGGTGGTGGTAGGCGATGTGGACCCCGAGACGGTGCTGGCCACGGCAAAGCGGGTGCTGCCGGCGGAGAGCGGGGCGATCATCCGGCGCGACTATGGCGCGGAGGAGAGTACCGACGCTGCCTGCGGCTATGCCGAGGCACAGATGGAGGTGGCCCTGCCCACGTTCCTGGTAGGCTTCAAGTGCCCGCCCCAGCACGGAGGGGAGGCGCAGCACCGGTTTGCCGCCATCGGCGAGCTGGCTTGTGATGTGCTCATGGGCGAGTCCAGCCCGCTGTATGCGCGGCTGTACAGCCAGGGGCTGATCAACGGCTCCTTCGGCGCGGCGTTCGACCTGCTGCCCGGCGCGGCCTATGCCTATGCCGGCGGCGACAGCAAGGACCCGAAGGCCGTGGCGGAGGCCATTCTGGACGAGGCGCAGCGGCTGGCGGCGGAGGGTGTGGACGGCGACTATTACAAGCGGATCGTCAACGCCAACTTCGGCGCGGCGCTGCGGGAGCTGAACGCCTTTGAGTCCATCGCCGTGTCCATGGCGGAGGGGCGGTTCCAGGGGTATGACCCGTACCGCTTCCCGGAGATATACGATGACATCACCGCGGAGGATGTGCGCGCGTTCCTGCGGGAGAACTTCACGCGGGCGCACATGGCGCTGTCGGTGATCGCGCCCAAGGAGGGATAACATGAACGTGAGGATCATGGCGGACAGCCCCATCCGGTTTCCGGGGCTTTTCGGGGACTGGGCCTTTACCGGCTCGTCCGTAGCCTTCCATATCGGAGGAAAGGCCATTTATTGGTACGGAATCATCATCGCGCTGGGTGTGCTGCTGGCGCTGTGGTTCTGCATGAAGCAGAAGGAGAAGTACGGAATCACCGAGGATAACTTGATGGACGGCGTGCTGTGGGGCATTCCCCTGGCTATCGTGGGGGCGCGGCTGTACTATGTGCTGTTTTATCTGGACCGGTTCAAAAAAGCGGATGGTTCCTTTGACTGGGCGGAGTCCATCGCCATCTGGGACGGTGGATTGGCCATCTACGGCGGCGTGATCGCGGCATTTCTGGTGTGCCTGGTGCTCAGCAGGAAGAAAGGCTTTAAGCTGGGGGCGCTGACGGACCTGATCGTGATGGGCTTCCTGATCGGGCAGGCGGTGGGCCGCTGGGGCAACTTCATGAACCGGGAGGCCTTCGGCGCGGAGACGACGCTGCCGTGGCGGATGCAGCTGACCACGGTCACGGGGACGCTGGTGGAGGTGCATCCCACGTTCCTGTACGAGAGCCTGTGGAACGTAGTGGGGCTGCTGCTGATCGTTTTTGTCGTGGCGAAGGGACGCCGCTTCGACGGCGAGAACACATGGTTCTACTTCCTGTGGTACGGTATCGGACGGTTCTGGGTCGAGGGGCTGCGGACCGACAGCCTGTACCTGTTCAACTGGACCATCGGCGGCGAGCCCATCCGCGTCAGCCAGGCGCTGAGCCTGGTGATGGTGCTGGTGTCGGCGTTCATGCTGCTGTACAACATCAGGCTGCATCCCCACAAGCCGGAGGAGCTGTATGTGAATATCGCCGCGGCAAAGCGGGCGGCGGAGGCGGCGGAGACGACAAAAACCGACGCGGACAGCAACGCAGAAAGCGCGGACAACAACGAAAAACAGGCGGACAGCAGCGAAACGGAGCAGTAACGCAAAAAAGACGTCCTTCCCTCGGGGGAAGGACGTCTTTTTTTGTCGTGGATCAGTGTCGCCGCGCGGTGAGGTAGTGGTTGTTGTAGTACGTCTCGGACAGGGAGGTGATCACCACGCAGTGCCCGTTGTAGTAGGAGGACGAGGCGTGGATGAACTGGTCGCCGCCGATATAGATGCCCACATGGGAGGCGGTATAGCCGTAGTCCTGGAAGAATACCAGATCGCCGGGCTGCAGATCGCTGCGGGAGACCTCGGTGCCGTAGCTGAGCTGGCTGGTGGCACCGTGGGGCAGCTTGATGCCCACCTGGGCGAAGACATACATGGTGAAGCCGGAGCAGTCGAAGCCGCTGGCAGAGGAACCGCCGTAGACGTAGGGCACGCCCAGATACTGCTGGGCGATGGAGACGATGCTGCTGCCGGAGGCGGAGGCGGCCGGCGTTGTCGGGGTCTCGGCAGGTGCTTCGGCGGGAGCCCCTTCGGTCGTTGTATTCTCGGCGGGCTTGTCCGCCGTGCCGGTCAGGGCGGAGGTGGGGCAGATCAGCACGTACTGCGAGGCCACGTAGCCGCTGATGCCGTTGTAGGTAACGGCGAACCAGCCGCCGGACTCAATGCCGGTGACGGCAATGACCGTGCCCTGAGATACGGTGCCCAGAGAGGTGCTGCCGCTTTTGGCGGCGGTACGGATGTTCAGCACGTCCGCGGTGACACGTCCGGCACCGTTAAGGCCGGAGGCGGTGTCGTAGCGGGTGACATACTGGGCAGACACATAGCCGCGCTTGCCGTCGAAGGAGATACGGTACCAGTCACCCTCCTGGGCGGTGAGCTCGATAACGGCGCCCTTGTCCAGGGTCTTGAGAATGTCATAGCCGGTGCCTGCGCCGCTGCGCATACGGACGCCGGTGCCGGAGATCACGCCCAGTGCCTGAACGGCGGTGGAGACGGGGGCCTCGTCGGCCTCGGGCGTCTCCTGGGGCGGTTCTTCCTCGGCGGCCTGTGCGGCAGCAGCCTTGGCGGCGTCCTCGTTGTTGAGCAGGGCATCCTCGGCGGTCTCGCCGCCGGGATGGGCCGTCAGCGCCGCTGCGCCCAGCAGGCCGGAGAACAGTGCTGTCTCGGGAGAGGGCTCAGTGGTGCCGGTGGGCAGGGCGGAGACGGAGGCAACGGTCAGGGGCACGGCGGGGGCGGCGTCGGTCATGCTGGCGGCGGCACCGCCGAAGTTGACCACCGCGTCACCGCCGATGACCAACAGCGTGGCCAGAGCCACTGCCAGTGCGGAAAAAATACGCTTCATGGCTTACAGCTTGCCGGCGAGGGCACGCTCCAGCCAGATGCGGCCCACATCCATGGCGGCATAGAGACTGTCCTTCTCGGATTTCTTGACCACGCGGTCCCGGGACTTGAGGTCCGGGTCAGTCAGCTGAAGCTGGACGGATACACGCTTGGCCACGTCCATGTCCTGCTCCTTGACGGTGTCGAGAATCTGCAGGAGGACGATGTATTTGTCCGCCATGCTGCCGTAGTAGATGAAATTGTCTACGCGGCGCAGGGGGTGGTTCTTATAGACAAGCCCTTCGGACTTTTTGTTTTCAGCCATGATGATACCTCCGAAAATTTTTGTAACCAAATTGTAACACATTTGGACGGGGCTGTCAACGCAGGCGCGGCAGGAAAAATATGGGACTTTGTGCCGCAAAGGAAAAAGGGGCTGCCGCGCTTCTGCACGGCAGCCCCTTACAGCGGTACGCTTACAGCTCCAGATAGCTCTTCACCAGGACCTGCAGCAGCTCGTCCCGGTCGATCTTGCAGATCAGGGACCGGGCGGAGTTGTGGTTGGTGATGTAGGTAGGATCCTCGGAGAGAATGTAGCCCACGATCTGATTGATGGGATCATAGCCCTTCTCCTTGAGTGATTCGTAGACGGAGGTGAGGATGTGGTGTACCTGCTGCTCCTTATCCTCTGCCGCGTTGAACTTACGGGTAAATTCGTCCATGTGGGCACCGCCTTTCTCATTTTCTCAATATCGCTTTTAGTATACGCTCTTTTCCCGGAACTGTAAAGGGGAAAAAGTGCGCGGTACAGGGGGAAATCTGCGCGGGATCAGCGGCGCAGCTCCGCACCGAAGCGCTTGGCGATCTTGTTGAGCACGCCGGAGGCGACCTCCTCGATCTCGGCGGAGGTCAGGGTCTTATCCTTGGAGCCGATGGCCAGGCGCAGCGTCAGGGACTTCTTGCCTGCCGGGACCTGCTTGCCGCGGTACTCATCTACGAAGGCCGCGCCGTGGAGCAGCTCACTCTTGATGCCGCGGACGGTCTGGGCCACGTCCTTCCACTGGACGGAACCATCTACCAGCAGGGAGATGTCGTAGTCGGTCATGGGATACTCGGCCAGGTGGGTGAAGGTGTTGGTGCGGGACTTCAGGGGCACCAGGGAGTCCTGATCCAGCTGGAAGAGCATTACGTTCAGGTTCTTGATGCCGCAGGCCATGGAGACCTTCTTGGCCAGCAGGGCCAGGTCGCCTACCTTCTCGTCACCGCGGTAGATGTTCAGCCAGACCACGTTGTCGGCCCAGGCGGGCTTTTCGGTCTGCTTGAAGGTCAGAGCCTCCATGTGGACGTAGCGCGCCATCATCTCCACCACGCCCTTGGCCTTGCGGAACAGGGCGGTGATATCCTTGCCGGTGGTGGCGAAGGCGCCCGCCACGTTCTTGCGCTGGGAGGGCAGCTTCTCGCGGGGGTCGTAGGGGGAGGTGTAGTTCTCGTCGCGGAACACCTGCGCCGTCTCGAAAATGGAGAACTCGTCGAAGTAGCGCTCGTTCTTCACCACGGCCTTGCACAGGTTGGGCAGCAGGGAGGAGCGCACGAACCGCTCGGCGGGAGACGGCGGCGTGGACAGGGACAGAATGCCCTCCGTGCTCTGCAGCACCGCGTTGACGTAGAATTCCTCCATCCACGGATAGGTGAAGATCTCCTGCATGCCGCAGCGGATGGCCAGATACTCCTTGATGCGCCGTTCCAGATCCTTGTCCAGCTGGTTGATGGCGCCGTCGAAGGTGGTGGTGATGGGCTCGGCCTCGAAGTTCTCGTAGCCGTACATCCGGGCGACCTCCTCCATGATATCCGCCTGGATGGATACATCGCCGGTGGAACGCCAGGTGGGGACCACCACATGCATATTGTCGCCGTTGAAGGTGATGCTGTAGCCCAGCAGCTCCATTTTGTGCTTGATCTCATCCGGGGACAGGTGCTTGCCCAGCCGGCGTTCCAGCCAGCTGAGGGCCACGTCGATCTCCGCCGGCTTCAGGTGCTCGGGGTACTGGTCCACCAGGCCGGTGACCTTCATCTCCGGGTACAGCTGGGAGAACAGCTGCATGGACAGGTCGAAGGCCTGGTCGCAGCGCTCCGGGTCAATGGCCTTTTCATAACGGGCGGAGGCCTCGGTGCGGTTGTCGTACCGCAGGGCGGTGCGGCGGATGCCCTTGGCGTCGAAGTTGGCGACCTCCAGGATGACCTTAGAGGTATCCGGCAGGATGGAGTCCTTGGCGCCGCCCATAACGCCCGCCAGACCCACCACGCCGGCGTCGTCTGCGATGACCAAATCGTCGGAGGACAGGGCCAGCTCCTTGCCGTTCAGCAGCAGGAGCTTTTCGCCCTCGCCGGCGCGGCGGACGATCACGTGGCCGGCGATGTGGTCGGAGTCAAATGCGTGGGTGGGTTGGCCGGTGGCCAGCATAACGTAGTTGGTGATGTCCACCAGCGCGTTGATGGGACGCATGCCCACCTTCCAGATGCGGTTCTGCATCTGATAGGGGGCGGGCTTGACGTCCAGACCCTCGATCTGGGCAGAGAGGTAGCGGGGGCAGCGCTCAGCGTCCTCCACGGTGACGTGGAACCCGGAGGTGTTCTCCACGTTCCGGTCGAAGTGGTGGAACTGCGTCATGGGCAGGTCGTACAGCGCTGCGATCTCCCGTGCGATACCGTAGTGGCCCCACAGATCGGGGCGGTTGGTCATGGACTTGTTGTCGATCTCCAGAATGATGTCGTTCAGGTCCAGAGTGTCGGCCAAAGGGGTGCCGGCGGGGGCGTCAAAGTCACTGAGGTCCAGAATGTGGGCTTCCTCCTTGGTGGGGAACAGGTCGGCAAGGCCGATCTCCACCGCGCCGCAGATCATGCCGTAGCTGTCCACGCCGCGGAGCTTGCTTTTCTTGATCTCCACCAGGTCACCCTCGCCGTGCCACTTGCACATGGCGCCGGGCAGGGCCACAGCTACTTTCATGCCCTCGCGGAGATTGCTGCCGCCGCAGACAATGTCCTCCACACGGCCGCCGATATCGGTCTTGCACACCTTCAGCTTATCGGCGTTGGGGTGCTGCTCGATGGTGTTGATAACGCCCACCACCATGTCGTGGAAGGACGCGCCCAGATCGGTGGCGTCCTCCACCTCCACGGTGGACATGGTCAGGTCGTAGGCCAGCTTTTTCAGGTCGGCGTCAGCCGGCAGCTGGACGTAATCGCGGATCCAATTCAAAGATACTTTCATGTCGTGTACCCTCCCTTATCAGCGGAACTGTTCCAGGAAGCGCAGATCGGCGCTGTGGAACAGACGGACGTCATCCACGCCGTAGCGCATCATTACCAGGCGGTCCAGACCGATGTTGACGTAGAAACCGGTGTATTCATTGGGGTCCAGGCCGGCGGCCTTCAGCACGTTGGGGTGAGGCGTGCCGCCGGGCATGACCTCGATCCAGCCCACGTGCTTGCACACACTGCAGCCCTTGCCGCCGCAGACCAGGCAGCCCATGTCGATCTCAAAGCCGGGCTCGACGAACGGGAAGAAGCCGGCGCGCATACGGACCGGAACGTCGCGGCCGAAGACCTTGCTGAGGATGCTCTTGATCATCACCTTGCCGGAGGCAAAGGTGAAGTCCTTGTCCACGATCAGCGCCTCATACTGGAAGAAGGCACGCTCGTGCCGGGCGTCGGTGGTCTCGTTGCGGTAGACCTTGCCGGGATACACGAAGCGGTAGGGGGCCTTGTGGGTCTGGAGATAGCGGACGGAGCCGCCGGTCAGGTGGGGTCGCAGGCACAGCTTGTCCCAGCATTCGCCCTTGTCATGGCCCGCCAGCCAATAGGTGTCCATGCTCTCGCGGGCGGGATGGTTGGGGGGGAAGTTCAGGTTGTCGAAGCCGTAGAGCTCGCTGGTGATGTCATCCTCCTCAAAGATCTCAAAGCCCATGGAACGGAAAGCGTCGTTCAGGTCGTAGCACATCTGGGTGATGGGGTGCAGACCACCGCTGAGGGGCATGGTGCCGGGGACGGAGATGTCAAAGTCCGGGTCCACCTCGGAGGCCTTCATCTTCAGCTCGTCACGGCGCTCGTCCAGCAGGGCGGACAGCTGTCCTTTCACTTGGTTGACGGCCTTGCCCATCTCGGGTCGCAGGGATACGTCCAGTTTGGGCAGCTCCTTCATCAGCTCGGTCAGGCTGCCCTGCTTGCCCAGCAGCGCGGCCTTGATGTCCTGCAGCTCCGTCTCGGTGGCGACGGAGGCGATGCGCTGCTTGCCCTCGGCCAGCAGCTGTTCCAGTTTTTCTTTCATGTATTTGCTTCCTCCTCTTCAGAGTTGTTTAATGGGGTAAAGCGCAATAAAAAACACCTTTCATCCCATGTCTTGGGACGAAAGGCGAACTTCCGTGGTACCACCCAGCTTCGCGGACCTTGTCCGCGCACTCATTGCCCGGTAACGGCGGGGCCCGGCCGCGCATTTCCTCGCGGCAGCTCCCGGGCGAACACTGCGGTACATCCCAAGTCGGCTTGCAGCCGGTGGCCGACTCTCTCTGCCGGATGCGTGGGCGCAGATCTTCCCGTTCACAGCTTTTTTGCTTGATGGATAACTTATACCACAACAAAAGGAAACTTGCAAGCACTTTTTTCGCGGCGCGATACGAAAAAAGCAGGTTTTGTAATTGACATATGTGCTATACTGTACAAAAAGGCACGGGGAGGTGCGCTATGCAGGTCATCGACAGGGCGTTTGTGCGGGGCCTTATGCCCGCCCGGGACCCGGGCGGACACAAAGGGACCTTCGGCAAGGTCTATCTGCTGGGCGGCAGCGTGGGGTACACCGGCGCGCCGGTGCTGTGTGCCGGCGGGGCGGTACACAGCGGCTGCGGGCTGGTGTTCCTGGGCGTGCCGGAGACGGTGTGGCCCATCGCTGCGGCAAGGTGCCTGTGCGCTATGCCTCATCCGCTGGCGGAGCAGGACGGAAGGCTTTCCGCGGCCGCGGAGACGGAGATACGCCACCGTGCCGCCGTCTGCGATGCCGTGGCCGTGGGCTGCGGCCTGGGGCGGAGCGAGGGCAGCGATGCATTGGTGAACGCGCTGCTGACGCTGGAAAAGCCGCTGGTGCTGGACGCCGACGGCATAAACGCGCTGGCGGGGCATATAGATACATTGTCCTGCCGCCGGGGCTGTGTGACGGTGCTGACGCCCCACGACGGGGAGTTGGCCCGCATCGGCGGCGACATGACCGCGCCCCGTGAGGCGGCGGCCGCCGCCTTTGCCGCCGATCACGGCGTGTACCTGATCCGCAAGGGCCATCGGACTGTGGCAGCCGCGCCGGACGGCCGTCTGGCGGTGAACACCACCGGGAACGACGGTATGGCCAAGGGCGGCAGCGGCGATGTGCTGACGGGCCTTTTGACCGGACTGCTGGCCCAGGGCATGGAACCATTTGACGCCTGCTGCGCGGCGGTGTGGATCCACGGCCGTGCCGGGGATATGGCGGCGGAGGAAAAGGGACGGCGGGGCATGACCCCGGCGGATATGATAGAGAAGCTGCCCTATGCGCTGAAAGAGGTGGAATGACCGGAAAGCCCTTCTGAAAAAAGGAGGGACGGACCATGCGAAAATGTGTGCTGCCGCTGTTGCTGTGTGCGGTGCTGCTGTGCGGCTGCGGCGGTGAGAAGAGTCTGACGGTGCAGGACCAGTACCGGACGGTGGTATCGGCGGACATGGAGGCGGAGGTGGTCAGCCGTACGGCCAGCGACGACCGCACCTTCACCCTGACGTGCCGGTATGACCGGGCGGGGCAGTCTGTCACCACGGTAACGGCGCCGGAGGCGCTGAAGGGCCTGACCGCCGTGCTGGCGGACGGACAGCTGTCGCTGAAGAGCCGTGACCAGCTGCTGCCGGCAGGGGATGCCACGGATATCTGCCCGGCCAACTGTCTGCCAGAGCTGCTGCGAACACTGGCGGAGGGCTATCTGAAGGAGCAGGGCACGGAGCCGTTGGAGGACACGCCATGCCTGCGCCTGACGCTGGAGACCACCGGGCAAAGCGGCGCGGCGGTGCTATGCAGCGTGTGGCTGGACGAGAGCAGCCTGATCCCGCGGTATGCGGAGTTTTCACAGAACGGAAATGTGGTGCTGACGGTGCGAATGATATCCTTTGCCTGCACCACGGGAGATACGGAGGCGTAACAATGGAATCGACACTGAGGAGAACATGGGCGGAGATCGACCTGGACGCGCTGGCGCACAACTATCGGACGCTGCGTGACCGGGTGGGCCCGGAGGTGAAGTTTCTGGGCGTGGTAAAGGCGGATGCCTACGGCCACGGGGCCGTGCAGGTGAGCCGGACCCTGCAGGCGCTGGGCGCGGATTACCTGGCGGTGTCCAGTATAGACGAGGCGGCGGAGCTGCGATGCAACGGCATCACCATGCCCATCCTGATCCTGGGCCACACGCCCCGTGAGCAGGTGGGACGGCTCATCGACCTGCACATTACCCAGGCGGTGTCCTGCCAGGCTAAGGCGCTGGAGTACAGCGAGGAGGCCGTGCGCTGCGGCGGCGAGCTGACGGTGCACATCAAGGTGGACACAGGTATGTCGCGGTTGGGATATCTGGTTTCCGGCAGGCATTTCGACACCGGCACGGCGGATATCTGCGCGGCCTGCGCCCTGCCGGGTCTGCGGGCGGAGGGCATCTTTACCCATTTTGCCGTGTCGGACGAGCCGGATACGGACAGCCGCGCCTATACGGAAAAGCAGCTGGCGCTGTTCCGCCGGGTCATCGACGCGGTGGAGGCAAAGCGCGGCCAGCGGTTCGCCATACGCCACTGTGCCAACTCCGGCGGCGTAGCGTCGTACCCGGAGACATATATGGACATGGTGCGCCCCGGTATTTTACTGTACGGCTGCGGCGATCTGGCGGAGAAGCTGGGGCTGCACCCGGTGATGGCGCTCAAGACCACAGTGAGCACCATCAAGACCTATGAGCCGGGCACGGATGTCAGCTACGGGCGGCGGTTCACCACAGAGCGCGTCACGCGGATGGGCGTGGTGCCCTACGGCTACGCGGACGGCTTTCACCGGTGCCTGTCGGACCGGTGCAGCCTTGTGACCGGGGAGGGCGTGGCGCCCCAGCGGGGACGCATCTGCATGGACATGAGCATGATCGATCTGACGGACCTGCCCGGTGTGCAGGTGGGCGACGAGGTGGAGGTGTTCGGCAAGCGGCAGCGGGTGGATGTGCTGGCGGCTGCCGCCGGGACCATCCCCTATGAGCTGACCTGCGCCGTCAGCCGGCGGGTGCCGCGGGTGTACTATAAGGACGGACGGGAAGTGGAAAAGGAACTGCTGCTGCGGTTCTGAGGCTTCACATCGGCGCCGCGGCGCGCATAGGATAGACCGGGCGGGACAAAACGGAATTTACGGCGCTGCGGCGTATAAATCCGGCGGCTGCGTGGGACAATGGAAGTGACCTGGGGACATATCTCCCTCCGGTACTTCTTGCCTCGGAGTGTGAACTGTGTGGATACGACTGTCAGACGCGGCGACATTTACTATGCGGACCTCAGCCCCGTGGTGGGCAGCGAGCAGGGGGGCGTGCGCCCGGTGCTGATCGTACAGAACGATACCGGCAACCGGCACAGCCCCACCGTCATCGCCGCCGCCATCACGTCGCAGCTGGGGAAGGCAAAGCTGCCTACCCATATCGCGCTGGCGGCCCAGGGCAGCGGACTGCCGCGGGATTCCGTCATCCTGCTGGAGCAGATACGGACGCTGGATAAAAAGCGCCTGCGGGAGCGCATGGGCCGTGTGGACAGCGCGGTGATGGAAAAGGTGGATGCCGCCATTGCCGTCAGCTTCGGGCTGACGGGGAGCCATCTGGTGTGAACGGCGGCGATGACATGAGAAAACAGGCCTGTGCATAGTATGGCACAGGCCTGTTTTTTGTGAAAGGGGGCGGTGCGCCGTGGAATATCCGGTCTGTCTGGCGGATAGCTGCGTGGGGACGCTGTACGTGTGTCCGCGGGGAGAGGAGACAGAGCTGCGGGCGGTGTGCCGGGGAACGGAGAAGGGACTGTACCGGCTGTACGTGCAGGGCAACAGGGGCGAGGTGCTGCTGGGCGTCACCGAGGACGGCGGGCTGCGGCGCTGCTTTTCCCGGGAACTGCTGGCTCCCGCCGGGGAATTGCGCCGCGGCGTGCTGCGGCCGTGCGGCGGCGAAGCGCCGGAACGGCGTGGGTTTCTCTCCCGACTGCCGGAGATGGCGCGGACGGCGCAGCAGGGGCGCTGTGTGCGGGCGCTGGTCCCGTGGCGGGAGGGGGAACCCTTCCCGATCCCGGAGCTGTTCTGCTTTGCAAGCGTGGGGCAGGGACGGGTGACGTACCTCTTTGATGGCGAGGGCCGGCCCATTATGCCGAAATAACGGCGAAAATTTGAAAAAAGACTACCATATGTTGTGGATATATGCTATACTGTCTCTGACTATACGGCATCTGCCGTAGAGATAAGGAGGAGCAAGAGAGATGAGATGCCCCTATTGCGGTTATAAGGAGAGCAAGGTGGTGGATTCCCGCCCCGCCGACGAGGGCAGCAGTATCCGCCGCCGCCGGGAGTGTTTGCAGTGCGAAAAGCGCTTCACTACCTATGAGACGGTGGAGAGCCTGCCGATGGTGGTCATTAAGAAGGACGGTTCCCGCCAGAGCTTTGACAGAAGCAAGGTGCTGCGGGGCATCCAGCGTTCCTGCGAGAAGCGGCCGGTGCCCGTGGCGGACATGGAGCGCATGGCTCTGGAGATCGAGCAGGAGCTGCAAAACTCCCTGGAGCGCGAGGTCAGCACCGATGTCATCGGCGAGAAGGTCATGGAGAAGCTGAAAAAGGCCGATGAGGTGGCCTACGTTCGCTTTGCCTCTGTGTACCGGCAGTTCAAGGATATCAACACGTTCATGTCCGAGCTGAACAAGCTGCTGAGCGAGAAGTGACCGTCAGAAGATATTTTTGGGACTGAGCTGCTGCGTTTCGGCGATGAGCCGGAACTGGTGGCGCAGCTGGGCCAGCACGGGGTACAGCTCTTCGGTGCTGCCCTGGGCAGACAGGGCCTTGGCCTGGGCCATCAGGGCCTCGGCCTCGTCCAGGTCCTCATGGGAGACGATGATGTGCATATAGCCTTGAACGTCCTGCCACAGGTCGTCCAGGGCGTCCAGCGCCGCCCCGCCGTCGCCGCCGGCATCCAGGTCGGCGGTGACTGTGTCCACCGCGGCAGTCCACTTGCCGCAGCGGTCCGTGACCCAGGCGGCGTTCCACAGGATGAAGAACAGCACGGCCAGCAGTACGAACAGGGGGATGCGGACGGCCCTCATCGCGCAGCCTCCTTCCGCAGGCACACCACGGCGCCCTGCTGATCCACGGACAGCAAAAACACGTCCTGACTGCGGGCGATGCCCTGTCGGTGAAGCTCCTGTGCCAGCCAGCGGTCATCGCGGCCCGCCTGCCGGAGGTTATCCGTCAGCACCCGGCCGTCGTTGATGAGGATGATGGGCAGGAATACGTTGTCCTGTACGTCCAGCCCCAGCTGCTCCGGCGTGACAGGCTGAAGCGGACTGCGGGGCAGCACGGACAGACGGCCGTTCGTCTCCAGCACGGCGTACTTTACGTCGCTCAGGTCGGTGATCCCCTGGCCCCGCAGCTGTTCGAACAGCTCGTCCAGCGTCAGCCGGTTGCGGCGCATGGTCTCCTGCCGCAGCTTGCCGTCCACGATCACCAGGGCCGGCTGGCCGCAGACCAGGTCCCGGAAGCGTACGTTCCGCAGGCTGATGGCGCTGAACAGTGTGGACAGGGCGATCAGCGTGATGATGGGAATGACGCCGTTGAACAGCGGCAGGGCGAAGTCCTGCATGGGTACGGAGGCCAGGTCGGAGATCAGCAGCGTCAGCACCAGCTCGATGGGCTCCAGCTCGCCGATCTGCCGCTTGCCGCTGAGGCGCAGGCCCGCGATCAGCAGCAGATAGAGAATGACCGTGCGGAAAAAGGCAGTCGCCATGATCGTACACCCCTTCGGAAGTTGTATTCCGGAGCAGTATGCCCCGCGGCGGGGCAAATTATGTTGGTATACAGCGGCAAAGCCGCTTTGTATATGGCTCGCAGAACGGAAAGGAGGATCTCGGCACAGGCCGACATAAGCGCCAGCGCTCATACAGCCGACGGATGTTTCCCGCCGGCTTGTCGCTGCTCTTTTTGAAGGCGGCGGCGAACATGAGACGACGAGGCGGAGAGTGATCGAAGTATTCGGCGGATGCTCTCCCGTGCCGTCCGGGTGCGTACACAGTCAGCAAATATGCGGGCGACCGCAAAACAGAGAGGCTGTGACCGGATGTGAAGACAAATGATCTGCGCGTTTGTGCTTCCGACCTATCATATTGATCGGAGGATTTTGCTTATATGTGTGGTATCGTAGGATACGTTGGACAGCAGCAGGCTGCGCCGCTGCTGCTGGATGGATTGTGCCGCCTGGAGTACCGGGGCTATGACTCCGCCGGTATCGCGGTCTGCAGCGGAGACACCCTTCAGGTACGCAAGACGCCGGGGCGTCTTGCGGCGCTGGAGACGTTGACCCACAGCGGGGCGGATCTGCCGGGGACAGTGGGCATCGGCCACACCCGGTGGGCTACTCACGGCGAGCCCAACCAGGTGAACGCCCATCCACAGGTCAGCGGCGATGGAAAGTTCGCCGTGGTGCACAACGGTATTATCGAGAATTTCGCCCGGCTGAAGCAGGAGTTGATCCAGAAGGGCTGCACGTTCGTGTCCGAGACGGATACGGAGGTGGTGGCCCAGCTGCTGGCCTGGTATTATAGCAGGTGCGGCGATGTGTTCGAGGCGGTAAACCAGATGCTCTCCCGGGTGGAGGGATCCTATGCGCTGGGTATCCTGTGCGCCGACACGCCGGACCGGATCATCGCCGCACGAAAGGACGCGCCGCTGCTGCTGGGCTGCGGCCGGGGGGAGAACTTCCTGGCCTCGGACGTGACGGCGCTGCTGCGGCACACCCGGGACGTGGTATATATGGATGACGGCGAGCTGGCTATCATCACGGCGGAGGGCATCCGTATCTACGACGAGCGCCGTCGGCCCATCGACAAGGAGCACCGTCACATCGACTGGGATGTGGACGCCGCGGAAAAGGGCGGTTACGACCACTTCATGCTCAAGGAGATCTATGAGCAGCCGGCGGCGGTGCGCCGCGCCATCACCGGACGCATCCGGGACGGCCGTGTGGTGCTCAGCGACCTGACTATGACTGACAGAGAGATCCGTGATATCGGCCGCATCTGTATCGTGGCCTGCGGGTCCAGCTACCATGTGGGCATGGTGGGCAAATACACCCTGGAACGGCTGCTGCGCCGGCCGGTGGAGGTCTGCCTGGCGTCGGAGTTCCGGTACAGCGACCCCCTGGTGGGCGAGGGCGATCTGGTCATCGTCATCAGCCAGTCCGGTGAGACGCTGGACTCCATGGCCGCCCTGCGCGAGGCCAAAAAGCGCGGCGCCCGGGTGCTGTCCATCGTGAACGTGGTGGGCTCGTCCATCGCCCGGGAGAGCGACGACGTGCTCTACACCTGGGCCGGACCGGAGATCGCTGTGGCTACCACAAAGGCATACAGCACCCAGATGGCGGTGCTGCACCTGCTGGGGCTGTATTTCGGCGATGTGCTGGGCACCGTGGATTATGAGACATACAGCGCTATGGTACGGGGGCTGGAGGCCCTGCCGGGGCAGATGGAGCAGGTGCTCTCCCATACGGAGGATATCCGCGCGGCCGCCAAATGGCTGGCGCAGGAGGAGGATGTGTTCTTCATCGGCCGGAATCTGGACTATGCATTGTCCCTGGAGGGGAGCCTGAAGCTGAAGGAGATCAGCTACATCCACTCGGAGGCCTATGCCTCCGGTGAGCTGAAGCACGGCACCATCTCTCTGATCCGCCAGGGAACGCCGGTGATCGCTGTGGCTGCCTATCTGCCGCTGCTGGATAAGGCGGTCAGCAATGTGGTGGAGGTACAGGCCCGCGGCGCGCGGGTGCTGGCCCTGACCACCGAGGCCGGGGCCGAGGCCCTGCACAAGCGGGTGGATACGGTGTTGACCGTGCCGGAGGCGGAGGCTATGCTCCTGCCGCAGCTGGGCGTGATTCCGCTGCAGCTGCTGTCCTACTACACAGCGCTGGAGCGCGGCTGCGACATTGATAAGCCGCGTAATCTGGCAAAGAGCGTCACTGTGGAATAAGATAGACCGGGGAGAAACGGATAAAATCCGTTTCTCCCCTTTCTTTTTCCGCCGCGGTATGCTACAATTAAAAATTGACTGAACAGAGAAAGGGCGTGTAGACCATGCACGAGGAGCTGATACGCCGGCTCAATGAAACAAAGACCATGTCCATCGTGGGTATGTGCAAGAACGCGGGCAAGACCACCATGCTCAACTGGCTGCTGACGGCGGGCCATCTGCGGGGCACGCTGGGGCTGACCTCCATCGGGCGGGACGGCGAGTCCACCGATGTGGTCACCGGCACGGAAAAACCGGGTATCTTTGTCCGTGAGGGTACACTGATCGCCACGGCCAAGGATATGCTGCGGCTGGGCGACGTGACAAAGGAGATTTTGATGACCACAGGTATCCCTACCCCGCTGGGCGAGGTGGTCATCATGCGCGCCCGCAGCGCCGGCTATGTGCAGCTGGCGGGGCCCTCTATCACCACGCAGCTGCGGTCGGTGTCTGAGAGCTTTTTTGCCCTGGGGGCGGAGAAGTCCGTCATCGACGGTGCGCTGGGGCGCAAGAGCCTGGGCGCCCGGGCGGTGGCGGAGGGCGTTATCCTGTGTACCGGCGCCAGCTACAACGCCAGCATGGAGAAGGTCATCGCCGACACGGTGCACATCTACCGGCTGATGAACCTGCCCAAGGCCGAGACACTGCCGCCGGAGTGCCCCGACGGGCTGGAGGCCTGCGTCAGGGAGTACGGCGCAGCGCTGGTGACCGGCGCACTGACGGATACGATGGTGGTGCCGCTGCTGCGAAGCGGCGTGCTGCGGAAGTGCCGCCTGGTGGTCAAGGACCCCAGCAAGGTGCTGCTCAGCGCCGATACGCTGGACAAGCTGGCGGTGCGTGAGGTGGCGCTGGAGACGGAGGACGCGGCGAAGACGCTGTGCGTCACCGTGAACCCAGTGTCCGCCTACGGATGGAAATTCGACAAGGATGAATTCCTGTTCCGTATGAAAGCGGCGGTGGACGTACCGGTCATCAATGTGAAGGAGGAACTGGCATGATCGCGGTCAAGTTTGAGGAAAAAGAGAAAATCGGCCTGCAATACGCGCTGGAAACACTGCACGGCTGCTCGCCCTTCGGGCAGGAACGCATCCGGCGGCTGCGGTTTTATGCGCCGGAGGAACGCGCCGCACTGGAGGAGGAGCTGTACAACGTGGAGCAGGCGGCCAACGCCGCCGGCGAACTGAAGGACGTGTACAACAAGCTGATGACCGGCCTGTGCCAGATGAAGGATATCCGCAACTCCCTGCGCCGCTGCGCGGCGGGGGAGACGCCGGACCATGTGGAGCTGTTCGAGATCAAGGGCTATTTGCAGCGGCTGGACGGTATGCGCCCGCTGTTTGAGCAGATCAACGCGGTGACGCACTTCAAGGGCATGACCTTCCACGAGGTGAAGGACGCATTGGCGGTGCTGGACCCGGATGGTACCGGGAGCCGGGGCTTCTATATCCCGGACAGCGCCACGACCAAGCTGAAGGAGATCCGCAGCGCAAAAAAGGATGTGGAGGAGCGGCTGTTCCATGCCCAGACCGACGCGGAAAAGGACGATCTGCGCCTGAAGCGCACCCGGCTGTGCGGCGAGGAGGACGCGGAGGAGATGCACGTCCGCAAGGCCATGGGTGCGGCACTAGCCCCTATGGTGGACGATCTGCTCTCCGATGCGGAGACGGCGGGGCGTCTGGACTTTATTATCCAAAAGGCACTGTTTGCTGTGCGCTACGGCGGTGTGAAGCCGGAGCTGACGGAGAAGGACCTGGAGCTGGAGGATATGATCAATCCGGAGATCTGCGACCTGCTGGAGCAGCAGGGCCGCCGCTTCGTGCCGGTGTCCATCTCCCTGACGCCCGGGGCTACGGTCATCACCGGCGCCAACATGGGCGGCAAATCCGTGGCTATGAAGACGGTGGCGCTGAACGTGCTGCTGCTGCAGGCGGGCTTCCTGGTGTGTGCAAAAAAAGCCCGTATGCCGCTGTTCCACAGCGTGAAGATGCTCTTTGACGACCTGCAGTCCATTCAGTCCGGCCTGTCCGGCTTCGGTTCGGAGATCGTACAGTTCCAGAAGGCGCTCTCCGAGGTGGAGCAGGGCTATTCGCTGTTCCTGCTGGATGAGTTTGCCCGGGGCACCAACCCGGACGAGGGTGCGGTGATCGTGCAGGCGGTGACGCGGTATCTCAACGGTGTGGACGCCATCTCACTGCTGACCACCCACTATGACAAGGTGGCGGAGTACGCCCGGACCCACTATCAGATCATCGGCCTGCGGGATATCGACCCGGAGGCCATCCGCCGGGAGCTGGCCGTGACCAGCGAGGACGGCGTGGCGGTCATCGCGCGGCACATGAACTACGGCCTGTATCGGGTGGAGGGAAAGTCCGACTGCCCGCGGGACGCGCTGAATATCTGCCGGATGCTGTCCCTGAAGCCGGAGATACTGAAAATGGTGGAGGAAAGCTATTAAAAAAGCGCCCTGCGGGGCGCTTTTTTTCTGTGCGGGGTGCGGACATGGAGGGAGGAGGGCTTTCTCGGAGAAATGCCGAAATACAAGGCTGAAATTTATTCGTATCGCACAAAAAAATTATTGTCTTTTCTGTCACAATGTCACTTGACAAGACCGCTGAAAAAGGTATAATTTATAGATAGAAATTTCATAATATCAGTCAATAGAGGCGCGGAGGACAGGGTACTGCATATTTGGGGACAGGCACCCGGTAAATTTGCAGGAAGGGGTCTTCCGCCGAAGGGGCCGGACGGGTCTGTGCGTACGGTTCCTGGCAGCGCGGTGTAAGCGGCGCTGCTGTCATGTAGTGATACATGGAGCGCTATTGGTCAACGACCTTGACCGATAGCGCTTTTTTCATACCCAAAAGAAGTGCCGAGGCCAGCTCTGGTATTGGAAATGCACGTCCAAAATTTTGAAGGAGGAAAAACTTATGGAAAAGATGACATCTCTGCTTCGTCTGCGTATGAGCGCGAAGGACGCCCACTACGGCGGCAACCTGGTGGACGGCGCACACATGGTGCACCTGTTCGGCGATGTGGCCACCGAGCTGCTGATCAAGTGCGACGGCGATGAGGGCCTGTTCTGCGCGTATGACAACGTGGAGTTCCTGGCGCCCGTCTACGCCGGCGACTACATCGAGGCCTACGGCGAGATCGAGAAGATCGGCAACACCTCCCGTACCATGAAGTTCGAGGCCCGCAAGGTCATCGTCTCCCGCCCCGACATCAGCGCTTCCGCCGCTGACGTTCTGGCTGAGCCCGTGGTGGTCTGCCGTGCCCACGGCACCTGCGTCACCCCCAAGGACTGCCAGCGTCTGCCCATCGAGAAGTAAGGAGCGGAAACAATGGAGAAGCTTATCATTACCGCTGCTATCTGCGGCGCTGAGGTCACCAAGGCCCAGAACGAGGCTGTTCCCTATACCGTCGAGGAGATGGTCCGCGAGGCTAAGTCCGCGTACGAGGCCGGTGCGGCGATCCTGCACATCCACGTCCGTGAGGATGACGGTACCCCCACCCAGGGCCGCGAGCGTTTCAAGGTCGTCATGGACGCCATCCGCAAGGAACTGCCCGACGTCATCATGATCCCCTCCACCGGCGGCGCCACCGGCATGAGCCCCGAGGAGCGTCTGCAGCCCACCGAGCTGTTCCCCGAGATGGCCACCCTGGACTGCGGTACCTGCAACTTCGGCGATGAGATCTTCGATAACACTATGCCCACCATGCGCGCCTTCGGCAAGCGTATGATCGAGAACGGCATCAAGCCCGAGTACGAGTGCTTCGAGCTGGGCCATATCGACACCGTTCTGGGCATGGCCAAGAAGGGCGAGGTCCCCGGCGATCCCATGCAGTTCAACTTCGTGCTGGGCGTGCACGGCTGCACCCCCGCCACTGTGGAGAACCTGGCGTTCTTCGCCAGCAAGATCCCGGCCAATGCCACCTGGACCGTGTCCGGCGTGGGCCGCGCTGCCTGGACCATGGCCGCTGCCGCTATCGCTATGGGCGGCAACGTCCGTGTGGGCTTCGAGGACAACATCTATCTGGGCAAGGGCCAGAAGGCCGCGTCCAACGGCGAGCTGGTGGCCAAGGTCGTCCGTATCGCCAAGGAGCTGGGCCGCGAGATCGCTACCCCCGCTGAGGCCCGCGAGATCCTGAGCCTGAAGCCCCTGAAGTAATGAAGCAGCCACTGAACGAAGTGCTGTCGGCGGCTGAACGGAAAATTTTCCGCCTGCCTTCCCGTGTGTTTTTTGAAATACACAAAGTATTCCTGCAAACCACACGCTTCGACAGACAAAAAATTTTCTCGCCCATCCATCCGACGCATCCGTTCAGTGTCCGCTGAAAGCTATTAAAAGAAAGAATTATAAATAAATTTAGGAGGAAACTAAAATGGCTGAACTGAAAGGCAACAAGTACGGTACCCACCGCGTTATCGAGCCCAAGGGAGTTCTGACCCAGGCTGCTTGGAAGATCGACAACGACATGAGCAAGGTCTATTCCAACGAGATCGTCTGCGATGTCACTTCCCTGAACATCGACTCCGCTTCCTTCACCCAGATCTCTGAGGCCTGCGGCGGCGACGAGAAGAAGATCGGCGAAATGATCCTGGGCATCGTCGCTGAGCGCGGCAAGCAGCAGAATCCTGTCACCGGTTCCGGCGGTATGTTCAAGGGTGTCGTCGCTCACATCGGCGAGGACCTGAAGAAGAAGCCCGGCTTCGACCTGAAGGAAGGCGACAAGATCGTCTCTCTGGTCTCCCTGTCCATGACCCCGCTGAAGATCGACAAGATCCTGGCCATCCACAAGGATATCGACCGCGTTGACATCGTCGGCAAGGCCATCCTGTTCGAGTCCGCTCTGTATGCCAAGATGCCCGATGATATGTCCGAGCCTCTGGCCCTGGCTGCTCTGGACGTGGCCGGCGCTCCCGCGCAGGCCCGCAAGCTGCCCCACGAGGGTGACAGCGTCCTGATCCTGGGCGCCAACGGCAAGTCCGGTGTTCTGTGCGGTTGGGAAGCTATGAAGAAGGTCGGCCCCAAGGGTAAGGTCGTGGGCGTCGTCCGCAACCCCAAGCAGGTCCCCGGCCTGATGGAGCTGGGCGTGTACACCGACGTGATCGTGGCCGACTGCACCAAGCCCGTTGAGGTCATGGAGGCTGCTCTGGCTGCCAACGACGGCAAGGAGTATGATCTGTCCATCTGCTGCGTGAACATCGAGTCCTGCGAGATGTCCGCCATCCTGCCCGTCCGCGACGACGGTCTGGTGTACTTCTTCTCCATGGCTACCTCCTTCACCAAGGCTGCCCTGGGCGCCGAGGGTATCGGCAAGGACGTCACCATGATCATCGGCAACGGCTATACCAAGAACCACGCTCAGATCACTCTGGACGTGCTGCGCGAGAACCCCAAGCTGCGTAAGCTGTTCGACGAGAAGTACTGCTAAACAAAACTGACCGAAGCTGGGTGTCCCCTTCGGGGGACTCCCAGCCTTTGGCGTACCTAAAACAACGATTTTTGTGAAGGAGAAACGACATGAAAACTCGCAATGGTTTGTTTGCTGACGTTCCCGAAAATCTGTGGAACGATTGGCATTGGCAGGTCGCTAACCGCGCTGAGACGGTTGAGGATCTGAAGAAGTACATGACCCTGACCCCCGACGAGGAAGCCGGCGTTGCCAAGACCCTGGGCAAGCTGCGCATGGCCGTCACCCCCTACTATCTGTCCCTGATCGATCTGGACGATCCGTTTGATCCCATCCGCAAGATGGCTATCCCCCGCGCTGAGGAGCTGGAGTATGCCGACTATGAGGATGCCGATCCCCTGCACGAGGATACCGACTCCCCCACCCCCGGCCTGACCCACCGCTATCCTGACCGCGTGCTGCTGCTGATCACCGACCAGTGTTCCATGTACTGCCGTCACTGCACCCGTCGCCGTTTTGCCGGTCAGAATGACTGCGAAGTGCCTATGCAGCAGATCGACAAGTGCATCGATTATGTGGCCGCCCACCCCGAGGTCCGCGACGTGCTGCTGTCCGGCGGTGACTGCCTGATGGTCGAGGACGACACCCTGGAGTACATCATCAAGCGCGTGCGCGCCATCCCCCATGTGGAGATCGTGCGTCTGGGCTCCCGTACGCCCGTTGTGTGCCCCCAGCGTATCACCCCCGAGCTGTGCGCCATGCTGAAGAAGTATCACCCCGTGTGGCTGAACACCCACTTCAACACCCCCAAGGAGTTCACTCCCGAAGCCGCCAAGGCCTGCGCTATGCTGGCTGACGCCGGTATCCCCCTGGGCAACCAGTCCGTGCTGCTGGCCGGCGTGAACGATTGCTCTCACGTGATGATGGAGCTGGTCCACGGTCTGGTCAAGATGCGTGTGCGCCCCTATTATATCTATGCCTGCGATCCTTCCCTGGGCCTGAGCCACTTCCGTACCCCCGTGTCCAAGGGTATCGAGATCATGGAAGCTCTGCGCGGTCATACCTCCGGCTACTGCATCCCCACCTTCGTGGTCGACGCTCCCGGCGGCGGCGGCAAGACCCCCGTTATGCCCAACTACCTGATCTCCGAGACGCCTCGTAAGGTCATCCTGCGCAACTTCGAGGGCGTTATCACCTCTTACACCCAGCCCGAGCACTATGTTCAGGATTGCCACTGCGACGTCTGCACCGGCAAGAAGAAGGTGGAGAAGACCGGCGTGGCATGGGTCGCCGAAGGCACCAAGCAGCGCTATCTGGAGCCCACCAAGCTGCTGCGTAACGAGCGTCACGTCAAGAAGTAAGAGAGAGGAAAAACTATGGAAAGCAAACTCGGCTTGAATTTTGAGCTGGTCAACCGTGCCCGTGCCTCCGCCGCCAAGATCGCGGACGACACCCAGCACTTTATCGACCAGCACACCACCGTCACGGTGGAGCGCGCTGTTTGCCGTCTGCTGGGTATCGATGGCGTCAACGATATGGACGTTCCTCTGCCCAACGTGGTCGTTGACCACCTGATGGCAAACTCCCTGCTGCCCGTGGGTGCCGCGTGGGCTATCGGCAACGCTATGGTGGAGACCGGCAAGGATCCCCAGGGCGTGGCAGAGGCCGTGAACAGCGGCGAGCTGGACCTGAGCAAGGTCCCCGCCCATTCCGACGCGGAGATCCGCGGCGCCATCACCCCCGTGGTGAACGCTACCGTGGAGCGCATCAACAAGAACGTTGGCAAGCGCAACGCCTACCTGAAGGAGTGGGGCGATAAGGAAGGCCCGTACCTGTACATCATCGTGGCTACCGGCAATATCTACGAGGATATCACGCAGGCCAAGGCCGGTGCCAAGCAGGGCGCCGACATCATCGCCGTGATCCGTACCACCGGCCAGTCCCTGCTGGACTATGTGCCTTACGGCGCCACCACCGAGGGCTTCGGCGGTACCTACGCTACCCAGGAGAACTTCCGCCTGATGCGCGCCGCGCTGGACGAGGTGGGCGAGGAGCAGCACCGCTACATCCGGCTGTGCAACTACTGCTCCGGCCTGTGCATGCCCGAGATCGCCGCTATGGGCGCTCTGGAGCGTCTGGACGTGATGCTGAACGACGCTCTGTACGGCATCCTGTTCCGCGACATCAATATGCAGCGCACCATCGTGGACCAGTATTTCTCCCGCGTCATCAACGGCTATGCCGGCGTTATTATCAACACCGGTGAGGATAACTATCTGACCACCGACGACGCTATCACCGCGGCCCACACCGTGCTGGCCTCCCAGTTCATCAACGAGGCCTTTGCCAAGACCGCCGGTATGCGCGAGGAGCAGATGGGTCTGGGCCACGCGTTCGAGATGGATCCCGCCGTGGAGGATACGTTCCTGTACGAGCTGGCGCAGGCCCAGATGGCCCGCGAGATCTTCCCCAACGCGCCCCTGAAGTATATGCCTCCCACGAAGTTCATGACCGGCAACATCTTCCGCGGTCACATTCAGGACGCCCTGTTCAACATGGTGACCATCCTGACCAACCAGAAGCTGTGCCTGCTGGGCATGATGACCGAGGCCATCCACACCCCGTTCATGTCCGACCGCGCACTGTCCATTGAGAACGCGCAGTACATCTTCCGCACCATGAAGGATTTGGGCGATGAGCTGACCTATAAAGAGGGCGGCATCATCCGTACCCGCGCCAACGAGGTGCTGACAAAGGCCACCGACCTGCTCTCCGAGATCGAGAAGCTGGGCCTGTTCACCACCATCGAGAAGGGCATCTTCGCCGACGTGAAGCGCCCCAAGGACGGCGGCAAGGGCCTGGCCGGCGTGGTCATCAAGGACGACAAATACTTCAACCCGTTCATTGAAGTCATGAAAGGCAAGGTGGGAGCATGAGCAGCGGACTGTATAATACCCATAAGATCGATTTCGATACAACGCTGGATCTGACCCGCCTGAAGCCCTACGGCGACACCATGAACGACGGTAAGGTACAGACCAGCTTCACCCTGCCCATCAAGGATGATGAGCGCGGTGAGGAGGCTGCCCGCCAGATCGCCAAGAAGATGGGCCTCGAGGAGCCCAACGTGGCCTATCACACCGCGCTGGACAAGGAGTTCACCTTCTATGTGGTCTATGGCAGCTGCGTACACTCCGTGAACTACGAGGATATCCATGTTATTACTGTGGAGTCCGACGTGATGAGCATGGAGGATACCAATGAGTACATCAAAGAGCACATCGGCCGCAAGGTCGTGATGGTGGGTGCCTCCACCGGCACCGACGCTCACACCGTGGGTATCGACGCTATCATGAACCGCAAGGGCTTCGCCGGCCACTACGGCCTGGAGCGTTACGAGATGATCGAGGCCTATAACCTGGGCTCTCAGGTCCCCAACGAGGACTTCATCAAGAAGGCGCTGGAGCTGCACGCGGACGTGCTGCTGGTCAGCCAGACCGTTACCCAGAAGGATGTACACATCCAGAACCTGACCAACCTCATCGAGCTGCTGGAGGCCGAGGGCCTGCGCGACAAGTTCGTCGTATGCTGCGGCGGTCCCCGCATCACCCATGAGCTGGCCAAGGAGCTGGGCTTTGACGCCGGTTTCGGCGCCGGCAAGTATGCCGACGACGTGGCGTCCTTCGCCGTGACCGAAATGGTCAAGCGCGGCATGAAGTAAAACCATACGGCACCACTGGGTCAACTGCATAGGCAGATGGCCCAGTGGTTGCTGTCATAAAAAAGTAGGAGGAACAGAAATGGCAAAGAAACCTGTATTGACTGCCAAGGAAGCGGCGGCCATGATCCCCGACGGCGCCACGATTATGTGCGGCGGCTTCCTGGCTTGCGGCCAGGCCCGCGCTATCGTCAAGGAGCTGGTGGCCCGGGGCACGAAGGACCTGACCCTGATCGCCAACGATATGGGCCGCGCGACTGGCCCCATGGGCGAGGAGTTCTTCGGCATCGCGGAGCTGATCCACAACCATCAGGTCAAGCGCGTCATCGCAACCCATGTGGGCATGACCCCCGAGGTCGGCCAGCAGAACACCGAGGGTACGCTGGAGGTCAATCTGCTGCCCCAGGGCACCCTGGCTGAGTGCATCCGCGCCGGCGGCGCCGGTCTGGGCGGCGTGCTGACCCCCGTGGGCATCGATACCCTGGTGGAGGAGTCCCCCTTCTGCCTGGGCCGCCACACTGTGGACGGCAAGGATTATCTGCTGATGAAGCCCATCCACGCCGATTTCGCCCTGCTGGGCGCCTATAAGTGCGATGAGTACGGCAACTGCTGGTACAAGGGCACCATGCGCAACTTCAACGTGGTGATGGCCACTGCCGCAGACACCGTGATCGCCGAGTGCGAGTATATCGTCCCTGTGGGCGACATCGAGCCGGAGAACGTCCATACCTACGGTATGTGCGTGAACTACATCGTGGAAGGAGACAGAAAGTAATGGAAAAGTCTGAGATCAAGGGCTTTATTGCCAAGCGCTGCGCCAAAGAGCTGAAAGATGGCGACGTCGTGAATCTGGGCATCGGTCTGCCCACCCTGATCCCCCACTACCTGCCCGAGGGCGTGGAGCTGATCATCCACGCTGAGTTGGGTATCGTCTCCGCCGGAAAGGCGCCCAAGGAGGGCGACGAGAACTATGATCCGTACCACGTTGTGGATGCCGGCGGCAGCCCCGCTTCCGTGGCCTATGGCGGCGGCTTCATCGACTCCGCCAGCAACTTCGGCCTGATCCGCGGCGGTCATGTGGATGCCTGCTTCCTGGGCGCGCTGGAGGTCGATGCTGAGGGCAACCTGGCCAACTGGATCATCCCCGGCAAGAAGATGCCCGGCATGGGTGGCGCCATGGACCTGTGCGTGGGCGCCAAGCACTGCATTGTGTGCATGGAGCACACCGCCAAGGGCAACCCCAAGATCTTCGAGAAGTGCCGTCTGCCCCTGACCGCCTCTCACTGCGTGAATAAGATCATCACCGAGATGTGCGTGTTTGAGGTCACTGACAAGGGCCTGCTGATGACCGAGATCAACCCCGAGTTCACTGTCGATCAGATCAAGGAAGCCACGGCCGCTCCCTTCGAGGTCGCCGTTGACCTGAAGAGTATGCTGGACTGAGTGAAAATGCGTATGACTCCCCCGGCGAAGCCGGGGGAGTTGTTTTTTTGGGGGGGGGAGCGGTGAGTGCACGATGATACCTCATCCGTCAACGCTCCGCGTTGCCACCTGTCTCCCTGCGGGTCGGTCGGTTCACGGGTCTGACACGCCACCGACGTGTCATTCAACACCGTGAACCCCTCGAGGGGAAGGCAAGGGGCTGGGCGGACCGATGCGGGAATATTTCCAAAATGTGGAAAAATGAAAGAAATTTGTTACCGGGAATGGAGGTTTTCGGGGAAAATGCTGAAATTGGGGTGGACAAATGGGAAGAATGTGGTATAATCTGTGTATCCGCAGGAGTACTCCTGCTTTAGCGTTTTAACAGAGATTAAAACGAAGCGTCCTGCGGAAATTTGACCTGAAAAGGGGTAGAAAACAATGAAGAAATGTATAAGCTTGGTGCTGGCCCTGCTCATGGCCCTGGCCCTCTGCACCGTATCTTGGGCAGACACAACTACGGCGAAATATCCTGATGGCGTGACCGACGCTTCCTTTGAAAGCGCGCAGACCGTGTACTACACGAACTATCTGGGCGAGGTAAAGTCTGGTGGAACTGAGGATTCGGAAAAGACCGCTCTTGTGGCCTATGTGGATGCCAGCGGCAACGTGCAGTATGCGGCCGATGTTAATGCGGCTATCGCGAATGACGCAACGACGATCTATTGTAAAGCTGGCGCGACTTTGCGCATGCGGCAGAGAGCGGTGGATACCAACAGAACGCTGGACCTGACGAAGGATCTGACCATCTATGCCAACGGTGCGAACTTCCAGTATGGTGAGATTTCTGTCAACATGACGGATGCAGGTAAGGCGGCCAATGTGACGGTCAAGGTTTATGATGCCAAGAATATCAAGGTGTGGGGCGCGACCCCCAATGATGGCGTAACCCAAACCTTCTATCTGGAGAACTGCACCAACATCGGCGAGACGGCTACCGGCGATAAGGGCATTCTGATGTATATTACCGGCAACACTGGCACGGTCAACGCGACCGTCAAGGACTGCCACATTGAGAAGAACAGCAGCGGCATCTACATGAGTACAAACGGTAGCCTGACCGTGACCAACACCGAGTTTGTGGGTTGTGCTGCGGGTGTCAAGACCAGCTATAAGGGTGCCAGAACGCGCACCGACACGATTACCGGCTGCACCTTTACCAACTGCGGCTGTGATGCAGCCGATGCCGGCAACACCAGCTGGCTTGCGGATGACAGCTCTGCCATCAAAGCTAAGAACGGCGGCACCGGCACGATGACCGCCACTATCGACAACAATACCATCACGGGCACCAAGGGCGGTAAGGGCGATATTCAGGTCATCAGCGAGACGAACACCGCAGATGTCACGGTGAAGAACACCGCTGCCAAGGTGACTGTCTCCTACAAGGAAAACAATGAGCAGCTGGTCGAGGAAAAGACGCTGACCAAGGATAACACCCTGACCATCAACGAGAACGGCGGCTCCAATGTTACCCAGCCCGAGCAGAAGCCCTCCAACAACTACTACTATTACGCCCCCACCCCCGATACCACCACCAAGGGCTCTCCCAAGACCTTTGACGCGGGCGTGGGTATCTACGCCGTGACGGCGGTGCTGTCGCTGGGCGGTATGGCGTGGACGGCGAAGAAGCGGCACTAAGTCAACAAAAAAGAAAGCCCGTGGGGGCGTCTTTCACAGGTACACAAAGTGACATGACCTTTTGTATGGGCAGGCAGTGGCGCAAGCCGCTGCCTGCCTGTTCTTTTTCTGTCTTGATTTTATCTGTTCTGCGCTTACGACACCTGCGTCTGCGCTGCCATCTGCTGCACGACCATTTCCAGAGAGGGAATGAAGTGGACTTCGGCACTCTCGACATCTTCTGCGGACATGGTGCTGTCTACGACACCGATGTCGCGGTAGATGACCCGCACCTCCTGCATACCATTGCGGTTGTAGCGGCCCGGCCTCTCGCCAATGTCGATGCGTTCAATAAACAGCCACAACAGCTCCGGCGTCAGCTCGGTTATCTCCGTGTAGCGACTGGCCTTCTCAATAAAAAATGCGTCCACATTGGCAGCATCGGCTTTTAGTTTTTCCAGCTTTGCTTGCTTCTCCGGGATGGCTGCGGCCAACTGCTTCTGCTCGGCGTTGTAGTCGGCGGACAGCATTTGGAACTGCTCGTTGCTGATCTTGCCCAGCACATTGTCCTCATAGAGCCTCTTGAATAGGACGGACAAATCCGAGTTTCGCTTCACCATTTTGTCCAGCTCCCGCTGGGTGGCGTTCATCTCCTTGCGGAGCTGTGCCGTGTTCTTGCGGTTGATGTAAGCAGCGAACTGGTGCTTCTTTGTTCTCGCAAAATGCGTCACCCGCCGCAGGTCATCCAGTACGATAGCATTCAGGTTGGCTTCCGTGATATGGTGAGCCGTGCAGGCATCCTTGCCTCGCTTGCCGTAGGTGGAGCAGCGGAAGTAGTACCGTTCCGGCTTCATCTTACCCGTGCGGCACAGCACCATGTACCCGCCGCAGTCAGCGCAGTAGACTAATCCGGCGAACAGTCCCGGCGCATCCATGTGCTTGGGCGGACGGCGTTTGTGTTCCCGAACGCGCTGCACCGTGTCCCATAGCTCTTGGTCGATGATGGCCTCATGGGTGTTCTTCACCAGCACCTGCTCCTCCGGCGGACGGTGGAATATCTGCTTGTTCTTGTAGGACAGGGTGCTGCTCTGCATATTCAGTGTGTGACCCAAGTACACAGGGTTGGAGAGGATGTTCGCCACCGTTGCGCCGCACCAGTTATACGGGCGTGTGGTATCCAACCGTGTGCAGGCTACGCCGGTCTGTTGGTAGTACTGGTTAGTGGGGTTCAGCACATGGTCGTCCCGCAGTATGCGGGCGATCTGATTCGGCCCCTTCCCTTCGGCGCAGAGCTTGAAGATACGCAGGACGACGCCCTTTGTCTCCTCGTCCGGTACGAGTCGCTTGCTATCATTGTCTCGCTTGCGATAGCCGTAGGGCGGCTTGCCACCTAAGCGTTCTCCGTTCTCCGCCTGCATCCGTTTCACGGAACGTACCTTGCGGCTGGTGTCCTTGGCGTGGAGTTCGTTGGCCCAGTTGCGGATGGGGTTGAAGTCGCTGCTGCTCTCCACTAACGAATCCACGTCATCGTTGACCGCGATGAAGCGGACGCCCTTGGAGGGGAAGTAGAGTTCCGTCAGCTCACCGACCTTCAGGTACTCACGACCCAGCCGGGACATATCCTTCACGATCAGGGTACGCACCAGTCCGGCCTCAATGAGCGTTATGATGTCCTGCCACGCGGGACGGTCAAAGTTGGTGCCGCTGTAACCATCGTCCGCCATGAACACGGGATTTTGAAATCCGTTGTCGGCGGCGTACTTCTCCAGATAGCTGCGCTGATTGACGATGCTGTTGCTGTCACCGGCATGATCGTCCTCCTGACTCAAACGGCCATATAGGATGTCCACCGGCTCTCCGTTCTTGATGATGTTGGCTGTGATTTGACTTGCCATGTTTCCTCCTTTCTCAAGGGCAAGCCGATGCGGTACACACACCATACCGCAAGGCTCGTCCAAAGTCTACTGAAAGAATTACCGTTTTTCCTTCTCTAGACTTGCGTCGATGCAGACCAACAACTTCTTCGTGGCGGTAGTTGTTGGCTGGCCGGGGAAGATAGAGGTGACGTGGAAGCAGTGCTTGCCCACCATCATGTCGCGTTCCACGATGACGGCATCCTCGTCATAGTAGTACGCCGTGTCACGGAACACAGACTGCACACCATCGTCTGTCTCACGCAGCAGAGTACGTTCCGGCTGGTAGCTGCCCAGCATACCGGTCTGCTTGTATTCTTCGTATTCAGTCATAATAGCCCTCCTGAATCATGTCTTTCAGCGAGATCGTACCGCGTGTGCTGGTGACCTCGCGGACGCTGCCGCCGCGCAGCTTGTTGTATTCCTCGCGTGTCATGTCCACGTCTGCTGCCAGCAGGTGGTTGGTAATGTTGTGCTCCACGGTCAGGTTGAACAGTAGCTTGGCCATACGGTTTGCGAACACGCCCAGCGTACCTTCCAGCACGTCAGACACTGCGTGGGGCAGGAACGCTCCGGCGTTCTGCACCTTCAGGTAGCCGTTATAGAACCGAACCGCCTTCTCCACGAACTCACTTTGGCTGCCGCAGTTGGCCAGCGGCGCGTTTATTTCTATCATTTTCTTCGCTTCCGGCGTAAGCCAAAAAGCGTACTTTTCCTTGTTATTTGTCATCTCGACTTTCCTCCTTGAATTTTTGCCACGACCCCGCAGCTTTTCTCGCAACTGCGGGATCATTTCTGTTCTCGACCCCACCGCCCTCCGAAAATTCCCTTCTACGACGCCGCTGGTGGAACGGCGCAACTGCCCGCACTGCGGGCAGAAGTGACCGGGGCGGGGGTGTCCACGACGCCGCCCCTTTCTCCTGCTTCGCTTTCGGCGCACCGAAAAGCTCCCCAACACGCGCCCAAATAGGCTGGGTGGTACCCGTACCCCACCTCCGCCCCACGAGGTCACACAGCGGCCCACAGGCGGCAACACGGCGGGCAACGGGCGCGAGGCGCAGTGGGACTGTGAATTCCTCTTTTCCTTCCCCGGGTTTGCTCCAAAATCGCGATTTTCCGGAGCGAAATAGCATCGTGTGCCTCTGTCAAAAATCGGTACATTTTCGCTCTGTGGCGGCTGTGACAGGTGTGACGGCAAATTCAACACAGGCACCATATCAGTTTTTCCCGTCACCGCCGTCACTCCCGTCACACGGAAGGCAAAGGATACTCAGCGTCCGCGTTGTCCGTGTGCGTTCGCTGACCACGCGGATGCCGTTCTGCTCCAGTACCTCCGCATACTTCACCAGCCGCTTGGACAGCACACTGGGCGTTAGCTTTTCGCCCGTCTGTGCTTCCAGCAGCGTGCTTAACTCCGTAGCCGTTCCCTCGAAGCTGCCCAGCCCTCGCAGAAAGGCAGAGAGGGAAATTGCCTCCGGGTCGATAGAAATGTGCTCCCCCTCCACCGGCTCTGTCAGCCGCCATGTGTAGCTACTCTTATCGAATACCAGCGGCAGCTCACGGTATTCTATGTCCCGTCCGGTGCAGTACAGGGTCGCTTCACCGCTGCCGCGCCTACGTTCCTTCAGCACGAAGTTGCTGTCTGTCGCTCCGCTGATGCCTGTCGTGCCGGAGATCATGTTCATGGGGTCATCATCGTTCATCTTACGGAGGTGGTGAATGAGCAGGATGGCGATGTGGTGCTTGTCCGCCAACGCTTTCAGTACAGAGATGTCACGGTAGTCGTTGGCGTAGGGATTGCCGCTGTCGCTGCCGGTGCGGATGCGCTGTAATGTGTCGATGACCACCAGCGAGGTGTCGGGGTGCTGCGTAAGAAAGTTGGTGAGCTGCTCCTCCAGCCCCTCGCCGATGCCGGCGGCGAGGGTGGCGAAGTGCAGTGCCTCCGGCGCGTCGTCGGTGATCTGAAACAGGCGGCTTTGGATACGGGTGAGGCTGTCCTCCAGGCAGAGGTAGAGCACAGTGCCTCTATGGGTCGGGAAGTCCCACACGCTCGTTCCCTGCGCCACTTGCAGACACAGCCACAGAGCCAGCCACGACTTGCCCACCTTCGGCGCTCCGGCAAGGATGTGTAACCCCTGCGGCAGCAGCCGGTCTATGATGAACCGTGTGGGCGGCAATGTAGTGGACAGCAGCGTGTCCGCGTCGATGGTAGAGAGCGTTTTTCTTGATGTCATAGCAGTCCTCCTTTGACAATTTATATCACCTACGATTATTCGAGTGCTGCGATGGTACCATTTTCCTTGACATTTGGCAATAGATAATTTACAATATTCGCAGATACACTATTATTCGAAATAGATTATCAATCGCGGGAGGGAGCGAGCCGTGGGTATCTTGGGAAAAGATATGTTCGATATGGACAGGATGTATACCAACACACGCGTTGAGTTTGGTGCGGCGGGGTACTGGGTGGAGGAGAAGGTGTACCCGCTGCCATACGGATTTGTGCTGACGGAGATCCTCAACATGGACGTCACGCCGTTTCAGGAAGCATTGGATGAGCTGGAGAGCGTGATCTCCCAGAGCCATACCGAGGCGGTATTGGGAACGTTTTTCAATACTCTGAAATGGTTTGGGCGGCTGCCGCTGTACCGCACCTATCTGTATCTGGCGCAGGATATAGAGATGATTTCGGTGGAGGAACTTTTTACCGGCGAGCTGAGAACGGAGATCGAGGAATTTGTACTGCAGCGCAGGAGCAAGCTGATCCCCTTCATGCAGGAGCAGGTCAAGGCCATCCGCTTCGTACAGGAACGCTACGCGTGGTTCTTGGATGAGCTTTTCAGCAAGGCCGTTTTCGAAAAGAAGAAAGGGCAGCGGAAGCTGCCCTTGGCGGAACACATTTTGCAGGCGCACTTGGAGCCGTTTATCAGCGGCGTCAGCCTCGGCGTGGACAGAGAGGTAGATGCGCCGCAGGTAAAGACGCAGTACATGCTCAAGGGGATGTACTGTACCGAGCCGGAGATCGTGGAGCGAATGTACTTTGACGGGCTGCTGGATTTCGTGTATGTGGAGTTTATGAAAGGTTTGCAGCGGGGCTTCGTGCCAAAGCGATGCGCCCACTGCGGACGGTGGTTCTTACAAAAGCCGGGAATGAGCTATACCTACTGCGACAGGCCGTCTGAGCAGCTGGGAGGTAAGACCTGCCGGGACGTGGGGGCTATGACAAGTTTTAAGGAGAAGTCCAAGAACGATCCGCTATGGCAGATACAGATCCGCGCCTATAAAAAATACTTTGCCCGTGTCCGTAAGGGGACAATGAGCAAAGCGGATTTTGAAGTATGGTCACGGCAGTCGGAGCAGCTCCGCGACGCGGCGGTGGAGCGATACCGTTCCGCACGCACAGACGAGGAAAGAAACGAGATCGTCGATACGCTGAGAGTAAAACTGAATGAGGTATGAATATGATAGGGAGCCAGTCGAACGACCGGCTCCCTATTTTTTGCTTACACCGACGCAGAAGCTGCTCCGTGTATATCATCCGTACAGCACCACCACGATGTACTCATCTCTCGCCGCGTTGTAGTGGACGGCGCAGTTGAACCGTGCGTATGCGCTGACCACATCCGCGTTGTCCAATGCCGCGAGACATGCAAAGGTGGCGTCCACATTGCCGCAGACGGCGGCATTCAATGCGGCCTGTCCGCCGTGTTCGGTCAGCCGCGCTACACTGTCCGCTGTGCCGGGATAGTAGCTGGAGTCAGCGGTGGTCATACTGGTGTCGATGGTCACGCCGTACTGTGCCTTGGCGTACTCGTTGCCCACACGCACAGCCTCCTCGACGGAGTAGATGCCACCGGTGGCGGGAGGCGCAGAGGGCACTTCCTCTGCCGTCTGCGCCGGCACGGTGTCTAAGCCTGTATTGGGTGCAGGTTCGGGTGTCTGTGTGGGTGTGTCCGCTGTTGGCGGTTCGGCTGGCACAGTGATCGCGGGTTCTTCCAGCGGCGCAACAACGGGCGCGTGTTGCGACTGCGCGGGGATTTCTGATATGGTTGGTTCGACAGCTACTTCCGCTATTCCCGTCGGCACATCTTGTGTGTCAGTTGTGGGGATAGTCTCCTCCTGCACTATCGCGGGAACGGTGTCCACTTCCGGCGCAGCAGCCTGCCCGCAGCCTGTAAGCAGCAAGATGGTACAGATGGTCAGCAGTATCAACTTTTTCATAGTCGTGTTCTCCCTTCGGTTTTGGTAGCAAACACAACTACCACACAACCACAAACACGTCAATGGGAATGTGAAAGCCAAGGATGGCCGCAAAGGGCCATCCTTGGCTTTTTCTCCGCTATACTATTTTGTCTGACCACATGGTCAGGTGGCCTTCCGAATATCTCCAGAGGCCAATGTGTTCCGGGAACTCCGCTTCCTATATCAGCGTTCTCTATATCATGGTGTCTCCATTATCCACCCATACCGCTGCCGAGATCTTCTCCCAGATCGCAGGTATAGCGCCACTCCACGACGTCGCCGTCCTTCACCTGGTAGCGGGAGCAGCCGTAGTTGGGATACCAGCCGTTGACGTTGTACATCCAGCCGGACAAACTGCCCACGTCGAACTCATAGAGGTTGTTGATACCCTCTACATACGCGCTGTTGTACATGGGCGTCCAGTTTGACTCCATGTGGATGGCGTTGTCCCGACATACCCGCTGCAGTACATCGTAGACACTTTCGCCGTCGCTGAACGTTACCTCTGTGGCTGGAAGGATGATACCGTCCTCCGGTACGAGAAACTTCTTGTTCTCCACACATTTGTCCATATTATCCAGAATGGTCTCGCAGGAGATGGATATAGTGCAGGTATACTCTGTGTCCGCATCCACGTTGCTGTCCTGCGGCTCTACAGGTGCCGGTTTACCCTCCGGCACCGGGTCGGTCATGTACTGATCCTTATCGCCGGTATCCTCCGGCTGCACCGTCTGCGTCTGACCGCAGGCAGCGCAAAAAA